>BNJS01000772.1_pt1 | contig 17032 bp, 29 predicted proteins | sample 8540461 | NCBI WGS metagenome assembly BNJS01 (sample SAMD00202454, study PRJDB9452) | human saliva metagenome | isolation source: human saliva | place: Japan
TTTAGTTACACGGAGAGTTTGGCAGTTCCGTCAAAGTTTCATTAGAAACAAATTCCCCAACTTTCATACTTCCGCGAATACGTCCAATACCAATACGTCCAACTTAGTCATTATGGTCTAACAATGCTACTTGCCAGAATTGCAGCAGTAGTTCTTCTCTATTATCAACAGGTGCAGGCACGTAATCGATAATAGTATCGTATAGACATTGCATGTTTTCATCTTTAAGCTTGGATCACTTTCTAATGAAGCTGTTCCATTAATAGCTGATGCATAAACTACCAGGAATTCAGTTGGTCATCATTAGCACCTAATTCGATAAATGGGTCGATTACTTCATCTACTACTAGCTGGACGAGCAGAATCTTTTGTCAATTTTGTTAACAACAACTATTGGTTTTTAGGTTTTCGTTCTAAAAGCTAAGAACAATCTAGTTTGAGGCATTGTTCCTTCATAGCATCAACTACTAAAAGAACTCCATCAACCATTTTCATAGTACGTTCAACTTCCACCAGAATCAGCGTGTCCTGGTGTATCAAGTATATTATTCTCTTTCACTGTATAATCAATCGCAGTATTTTTGCTAAAAATAGTAATACCACCTTCTCTAAATCATTAGAATCCATCGCTCTTTCTTCAACATGTTCGTTTGAACGGAAAATTCTACTTGTTTTAACAATTCATCAACCAGTAGTTTTACGTGGTCAACGTGAGCAATAATAGCTATATTTCTAATATCATCTCTTAGTTGTACTGACATTTTTCTCCTTGTGTAATTCACTTATAAAACAAATTATATAATGTATTTTCATTATAATAATTATACATCTAAATAATTAATCTAACTTTTCAATAATACCACTAAATTATCATCTTGTAAATAAATATACTAGCTTTTCCTAGAATTTTTATAAAGTTTTTATTATAAAATAATTGGATAAAGAAAAAGAAGATTGAGAAAAATCTCAATCTTCTAATTAGTATTACTGTTTTATATTATGGGTGATGAGGAATCATCCATCCTAGTATCTCCACTTGCTTGTAGATAAACTATAATACACACTATAATTAGTAAGAAGAAACTGTGTTTAACAGTAAATTCAGTAAGTCGATTCTTTACCAACTAATCCAATCCGCTGCTGCTGCAACTGCGATAGATTGTGGAGAAATCATCTTACCTACAACCCCTCCAGATGCGTGCGCTACTGCAACTAATGGATCCATTCCAACTCCGTTAGCTGTAACTTGTTGAAGTTTACCGAATAGTGTTGGCTGACGTATCTGATCCTGTAATGAATACTCCAGATCCAAATCCAAGAGCCGGTGATACTACTAAGAATGCTTTTCCTGTTGCTGCTAAAGCTGATCCTAAAGTATTTGACATACCTGAAGCATTCATGATGTATGCAAAACCAACTACGAAGCAGATTGTTAATAATGCTAGTTTAACTTCTGAGAATGTCTCAACAAAAGTTTTGAATGTATCTTTCCAGCTAAGTTTGATAATGAACTTAGATAGTAAAGCTGCTACAAGAATACCAGTTCCGATAGAACCAATAAGGTCTAATTTAAATACAGCTGCAATTTCTTTATGAGAAATAGAGTTGATTATGTTGTTGTGGATAAGTGGAACTTTAGGGTTAAGAGCAATTGTTTTAAAGTATGCTTTAACTGGTTTTAATGTCCATACAAAGATAATGATTGTTAATACTAGGAATGGAGACCATGCAACAAAGATATCTTTTAATGAATGAGCTGGTGCAACTTGTTTATCTTTGTGATCTTCTTCTTCACCTTCAAATCTCCAAGTTGTTTTAGGTTTCCAGAATTGAAGTAAAACAACGATAGAAATTAATGATACTAATGAAGAAAGAATGTCAGGTAATTGTTCTCCCATATAGTTAGAACTTAAGAATTGTGCAATTGCGAATGAACCACCAGATACTAGTAATGCTGGCCAAACTTCCATAGTTTTCTTGAATCCAGCCATAATTAATACTAAGTAGAATGGAATAAAGATAGAAACTAATGGTAATTGACGTCCAATCATAGCCGCAATTTCAGTTGCTGCGATTGGTGTTCCGTTAGCATATGTAGCTAATCCATCTAAAGCTGTAACCGGTGCTCCAACTGCTCCGAAAGCAACTGGTGCTGTGTTAGCAACCATACAGATACCTGCTGCGTATAAAGGTTTAAATCCTAAACCTACTAAAAGTGCTGCTGTGATAGCAACTGGTGCTCCAAATCCTGCAGCTCCTTCTAAGAATGCTCCGAATGAGAAAGCAATGATTAACGCTTGGATACGTCTGTCATCTGTTAATGATGTAATACTATCACGAATAATTGCAAAGTGACCACTTTTAACTGTCATTTTATATAAGAATACAGATGTTAAGATAATCCAAGAAATTGGAAGTAATCCGTAAACCATACCGTGAATTGTAGACATTGCTGCGAATTGGAATGGCATTTTGAAGAATACAACAGCTACTACAATAGCAACTATAAGTGTAAGTAATCCTGTTAGCCAACCTTTTACTTTAAATCCTGCTAGTGCAACAAGATAGAAAATTATAGGTATTAATGCAACAAGTGCAGAAATATAAAGATTATCAGCCACTGGCTGTAATAATTGAGTGAATTTTTCCATAAATACACTACTCCTTTTAAAAATATATTTTGTTTTTGTCAGAAAATCATTAGTTTATATATATGAAATAAATACTTATATCTTTTACTAAATATCGTTATAAAATTCTCCAATTAATCTGTATAAAAACTTTTTAAAAATGAGTTTTTAGTTATAATACAGAAAACAACTGTACTATTATATTGAAAATTTCATTTCAAATAATGTAATTTACAACAATTTTTAGTATTGATTTTTCTTAATGACAGTTTATATTGTAGCTACGCTTTCATAAAAATGTAAAGCGTTTTTACAAAAAGTTTTTAAGCAATTTCAATAAATATTGTTAAATCAACAATTAACACTCTACTATTTTTTGAAAAATTACATCCCATTTGTGTAACAGTTAAAATTTATCATTTATTTATATATATACATATGAACTGTATTTTCTTAAATTACTTCTTTTATATTTTCTATCAGTATATTACCACACACAGTTGGTAATATACTTTTTACTTGTTTCTATACAATAAAAATTGTTATTTAATATCTCTGCTTATCTTTTTAATGCTCTATTAATTTCCTTTATTAGCTTCTTTTGTTTTAGTACTTGACGTTTATCATAATTTTTCTTACCTTTTTGCAACACCTATTAATAGTTTTGCATAACCATTTTTATATATAGTTTTAAAGGTATTATACTAATTCCAGCCTCATTTTTGAGCATTAGTTAGTATTGCAATTTGTTTTTCTTCAGTAATAGCTTTCTAACACGTAGTGGTTCATGATTAAATCTATTACCTTCTTCAAAGTGAGAAATATGCATATTATAAACAAACATTTCTCCTCGTCTAGTTTGGACAATATGAGTCTTTAAGATTTATTCTACCTCGACGAATTGATTTTTATCTCAGTACCTGTTAACACTAATCCAGCTTCATAAGTTTCTTCAATGAAATAATCATGACTAGCTTTTTATTTTTGTGCTATAACTCTAATTTCTTTATTCATATATATCTTCCTCTATTTCTTACTTTTTATTAAAGATTTATGTTTTAAAAATTTTAAAGTCTATTTCATAGTTTTTCAAATCTACATTAGCAACTTTAACTATAGCTTCATCACCTAGACGATATATATTTTATTTCGTCTACCTATTAATAGCATATTTTTCCTCATCATATGCATAATAATCATCATTCATAGCTTTTTATGTGTACTAAACCTTCTATATTATTCTCTAGCGTAATAAATACTCCGAAGTTTGTTACACTTGAAACTACTCCTCTAAATGTTTGTTCTTGGTACTTCAACATATACTCACATTTTTCATCTTATCTATTTCACGTTCACAATCAACTGCACGCTTTTCATATTCAGATGAACTATCCGCTAACTCAGGAAGTTTAGTCGCATAATGTTTTAGTGTAGATTCTTTAACATCACCTTCAAACAAATACTTTCTAATCATTCTATGAACTAATAAGTCTGATAACGTCTTATCGGTGAAGTAAAGTGTGTATAATACTTAGTAGCTAAAAAGCAAAGTGCCCTATATTAGTAACAGAATATCTTGCTTGATTCATTGTTCTAAGTAATATAGTTGATAACATAGGCTCTATTACTTCTCCCTTAAATTTTTCAACATATTTGACAACATATATGGTTCAACTTCTTCTATACTACCTTTACTCGGTAGCCGAAACTTGCAGAAATATCAAAAGAATTGTTTTAATTTTTGAACTTTAGGTTCTTCGTGAATTCTATAGACAAATGGTACTTGCATCCAGTAGAAATGTTCACCAATTACTTCATTTGCACTAAGCATAAAGTCTTCAATTAACCTTTCAGCAATACCACGTTCACGTAATACTACATCAAGCACTTCCCTTTTTCATCCACAATAATTTTTGACTCTGGCTTTATCAAAAATCAATTGCCCCACGTTTTTCACGGTTTAATCTAATTTTTAGACAATTCTAGTGCTGTTCTTAACATTGGAACATACGGTTTATATTCTTCAATAGCTTCTTTATTTTCTTCGTAAACTTCGTTTACCCTTTTTATAAGTTAACCTTCCTTTAGATTCTATTATTGCTGGATAAATATCATAACTTTCCGGTATTCCCTTTATCAGTAAAATCAATATCACAACAAATTGTATATCTTAATACATGAGGATTTAATGAACAAATATTATTAGAAAGCTTTCTAGGTAACATAGGAACTACTCTATCAGCTAAGTAAACACTACATCCTCGCTTAGATGCTTCTATATCTAATGGACTATCTTCAACAACATAACGGCTAACATCAGCGATAAATACTTTCAATCTGTAACCTTTCTTTTGTCTTAACTATCAGATATCGCGTCATCTAAATCTTTAGCATCATCTCCATCAATTGTTACAATCATTTCTTTAGTACAATCACGGTATTTATCATCAATTTCTACTTTTTCACTTATTTTTAGTTTGTTCTTCTACATCTTCAGAAATTCATTAGGAATACCGTGTTTATAAATAACAGATAATATATCTACACCTGGATCATCTTTATGCCCTAATGATTTTAAAATAATTCCTTTATGATCTTCAAAATTAACTTTAGAATAATCCGTAATTTCTACTAATACCTTACTTCCATCAACTAGGTTAAAAGTCTTCGCATTAGTAATTTTTAATATACTTACTTATATCTTTATCATCACTTTTCACGAAAGAAAAATACTTAGCATTAGTTAGTGTTCCTACCGTATACTTCGTGTTTCTTTCTAAAAACTTTTTGAACTATTCCTTCTATATTTCTATTATCACTATAAACACTGTCTACTTTAACTAATACCTTATCCCCACTCATTGCACTTTGAGTGAATCCTTTTGGCACATAAACCTCTATTCCTAGATTTTTCAGAGTAAACAAAAAGCAAACCCTTTTTGATGAATTCTGATTATTCCTTCTATTTCTAATTCTTCTTTTTACATAGAGGAACTTCTCATTTGGCAACTGCATTATTGTTGATTTATGTTCTAACTTCCTCACAAATTTAACTAACTCAACAAAATCCTTTGTTGATTCTACTTCTTTTCTTTTTAAATCTTCTATACTTAATACTTTATATTGTTTAAAATAAATTTATTATATTTTTCTAACATTTAACCCTCCTTTAGTTATTAATTAAATTTTCTAGTATTAATAATTACTAGAATTACCACTATACTTAGAGATTCAATATACTTTTTGTGTTTATTAATATATTATTTTACTAAAAAAATAAACCTAAAATGAAATTACATTTTAGGTTTATTATCTTTAATCTATAATTTTAACCAAGTAAGACACACTAGTGATATAAAAATATTAGTCCTAAAACTATTGTGATTCTTTGTAAAACTAATTCAGCACCTCTTACTTTTGTTTTACCGAATAATTCTTCTGCTCCACCAGTTAATCCAGATAGACCACCAGATTTACTGTCTTGTAGTAATACTACGATTATCAGCAAAATACTGCTCATTATTGCCATTACCATTAAAAAGTGTGCATACTCTCCTCCTAAAATACTAATTCATTAATACAATACAACTTATAATATCATATAGAAAAAGCAAACCTTATTAAACTATTTTCGTAAAGATTATTCTACCTGATGACGTTTGGAGAACACTTTGTACTTCGACTTCAATAGTTTTACCTACATATCGTTTACCATTTTTCTACGACTATCATAGTTCCATCTTCAGTATAAGCCACACCTTGATTATTTTCTTTACCTTCCCTTAATACTTGAACATTTAATCTTTCTCCTGTTGTTAAGATTGGTTTAACCGCATTACTTAAATCATTAACATTAAGAACTTTTTATAGATTGAAGGGTTGCAAGTTTGTTTAAGTTATAATCAGTTGTTATAATCGCACATTTATATTGTAAAAGCATAATCTATAAGTAGATTATCGACTCCTTTGTGTTCATTATAATTATATTTATTATCTATCTCAAGATTAATTTCTTTCATTTTTGAAGATCTTCTACACAATCTAGCCCTAATCTACCTTTGGCGCGTTTTAAAGGATCTTCTGAATCAGCGATAAGTTGCAATTCTTTTTAATACAAAAATCTGGAACAATAATCTTTCCTTCTAAAAACCTGTTTGGGCAACATCATGAATACGTGAATCTATAAGTGCACTTGTATCAATAATTTTAGTAACCACCTCTGTAGTCTTTTTATTCTTAGCTTTAGTATCTTTCTCTTTGCTTTTCCACCAAATTTAACAGTTGCTAAAGAATTCGAAACTCTCCTTCTCTTCTATATCCTAGAACTAGTCCTAAATAACCAAAGATAAAATAAATTACTGCAGAAATAATTCTCCCCATAATTCCGGCCCCAACTACTATATCAACTCCTGATGATAATAGAGAAGCTAGCAGAAGACCTAATATTAGTCCTATAGTAGTAAATACTATTTTTGAATTGGCATCTTGGTTAAAACGATCTTCTAAACTTTTTTAATCTTGTTACAAATTTATCAGAAAATAATAAGGACATTAATACAAATAGTATTGCCATAGCTACTGTAACAATTATTCTTAAGGTAGTTGGATTCATTGAAGGAAAAACATTATTGTTAACTAATGCACTAGTTGTCAATGATCCTGCTGTTATACCAGAAATAATGAAATTATCATTAATGCTTTTTCAACATATAATCACTCCTTTTTCAATGTAAAATATATTTTTGTGGTTTGATAAAAATTAAATAATAATCTGAATTTTTAACAAATCGAATATATCCTATCTTTTATTCTACTACATTCGCTTAAAAATTAATATAAGTTTTTAAAAATAATTATTATATTTTTATTACAAATGTTACAATTTATAGTAAGTTATTAAGTTTATTTAAAAATAGAACTAGCATAGAATTTTTCTATACTAGTTCTGCTTGTATTTCTAAAAACACATTTCAAATGCTATATCTAGGCACTCTCGTATGTCTTTTTACAGGAATTATCTCTATTTCTGTTGGAAATTCCGCATTTTTCATGTTCCCTACTGGAACAATAACTCGTTTAAAACCGTGTTTTTAGCTTCATTTATCCTTTGTTCTATGCGAGCTAACTCTTCTCACTTCTCCAGTTAGGCCTACTTCTCCAATAAAGCAATCATTCATATCAACTGCAATATCTTTGAAACTAGAAGCTACCGCTACTACGACACCTAAATCAACTGCTGGATCATCTATTTTCACTCCACCAGATACCTTTACATAAACATCTTGTTGTTGTAATAAATACCCTGCTTTTTTTCTCAAAAACAGCCATAAGTAAAGGTAATTTATTATACTCTAATCCTGTAGATATTCTACGAGGATTATTAAAAGCTGTCGGTGTAGTTAAAGATTGAATCTCTACTAGTAGTGGACGACTTCCTTCCATAGTACTAATAATAGTAGCTCCCGCAAGATTTTTACTACGTTCTTCTAAAAACATTTGTGATGGATTAGCTAAATCTTCTAAACCACTTGTTTTCATCTCAAAAATACCTATTTCATTAGTCGAACCAAAACGGTTTTTTACCGCTCGTAAAAATCCTATAGCTATGTTGGTTTTTCTCCTTCAAAGTATAACACGGTGTCAACCATATGCTCTAGCATACGAGGTCCTGCTATTGTACCTTCTTTTGTAACGTGTCCTACTATAAAAATAGCGATATTTAAGCTTTTTGCTATCTTCATAAGTTGTTGCGTACATTCTCTTACTTGAGTAATACTACCCGGAGAATTTTCTAAATTAGGGTTATAAATAGTTTGAATAGAGTCAATAACTAAAAATTTCGGTTTTATACTACTTGATATATTAGATTTTAAATCAGTTTGAGCATAAACATATAGCTCATCTGTATTATTTTTTTAATCTATCAGCTCTTATTTTAACCTGTCTAACAGATTCTTCCCCTGTAACATATAGCACTTCATGTTCTTTTGCCAAATATGCTGAAATTTGTAATAGTAATGTAGATTTCCCGATACCAGGATCTCCTCCAAGAAGAACTAATGATCCTCCTACAACACTACCACCTAAAAACTCTATTCAGTTCACTACTGTCTGTTAGAGTTCTAGGAACATCTTGTGTAGAAACAGCTTTTAGCTTACCAGCCTCCACACGTTCAGCATCATTTGTTATAGCTTCAAAACTAGTATGTTTTGTTGCTTTTTTCTCCTCTAAAACTTCTTCCATAGATGCCCATTTCTTACAATTTGGACATCTTCCCATGTATTTTAAACTTTGATAACCACAAGCATTACACCTCATATTTAACATTAACTTTGCCATGATTACCCTCTTAGTACTACAAACTTATCATTTTTGTAATCAATATTTGTGTACCAGTTAAATCTGGGTTTCTTAGTAATTCTTCACTAAGTAAATCTTCTATATGAATACTACGTTTTTAATGGACGAGCACCATATTCTCTAATACTTCCATCTTCAACGATTTTAGCCATAGCTTTTTAGTTAGCTTAATATTGATATTTCTATCTTCTAGACGTTTAGATAAACCATCAATTAATAATTGAGCAATCTTCTCTAATTCTTCTTTTTCTAAAGTTTTGAAAACAATTATATCATCTATACGGTTTAAAAACTCTGGTCTCATATTGTTTTTCAGTGCTTCCATCATCGTATTTTGAACATTCTTGTAGTCATTTTTAATTGACTCACTACCACAAATCCAACTAAAACTTGATCTTTTAATTCCTAACTCAACATTTGAAGTCATGATAATAATAGTATTTTTAAAATCTACAGTGCGACCTGCTGCATCAGTTAAGCGTCCATCATCTAATACTTGTAATAGAATATTAAAGATTGATGGGTGTGCTTTTTCTATCTCATCAAAACAATACTACTGAGTATGGTTTTTGACGAACTTGTTCAGATAATTGACCTGCTTCTTCATACCCAACATAACCTAGGGGTGCTCCTGCTAATCTACTAATAGAGATGTGGCTCCATGTATTCACTCATATCTATTCTAATCATATTATCTTCTGAACTGAATAATGCTTCTGATAAACTCTTAGCTAGCTCAGTTTTACCTACCCCTGTAGGTCCTAAGAATATAAAGCTCCGATAGGTCTATTCTGTGCCTTAAATCCACTTCTTGCACGTCTTACAGCTTTAGCAAGACTTACTACTGCATCATCTTGTCCAATTACACGTTCGTGTAAAATTTCTTCAAGTTTTAGTAATCTTTCACTTTCAGTTTCAGTTAGTTTAGTTACAGGAACTCCAGTCCAAGCAGCTAAAACTTCTGCAACATTATCAGCATTAATTTTAATCTTATCTTTGAAACTATCTTGCCAGAAATTTTAAACTGTTCAATTTTATTTAATACTTGATTAACTTCATCACGTTTTTGTGCTGCAACTTCAAATTCTTGATTTATTACAGCTCTATCTTTTCTTTATTCAAACGAGTTAATTCTTCTTCATACTCTTTTTAATTTATCAGGAGATTTATAGAATCTAAGTTTAACTTTCGAACATGCTTCATCAATTAAGTCTATCGCTTTTATCTGGTAAGCATCTGTCTGTGATCTAAGTAGAACTTGTTTAACAGCCGCATCAAGAGCTTCATCTAAGATTTCTACATTGTGGTGTTCTTCGTATTTATGACGTAAACCTTTTTAATATTTTTATTGAATTCTCAGTATCAGGCTCTTCAACTTTAATTGGTTGGAAACGACGCTCTAAAGCTGCATCTTTTTCGAAATATTTTCTGTATTCTTCTGTTGTTGTAGCACCAATACATTGAATTAAACCACGAGATAGTGCTGGTTTTTAAAATATTAGATGCATCAGCACTCTTCTGTACCACCTGCTCCAATAATAGTGTGGATTTCATCGATAAACAAAAATAATATCTCCAGCTTCTTCTATTTCTGTAATAATATTTTTAATCTCTCTTCAAATTCACCACGGTATTTAGTACCAGCTAGAAGTGTTCCCATATCAAGTACCATTACTCGTTTTTCCTAGTAAGTTACTTTGGAACATTTTGAGAAACGATTTTTCTGCTAAACCTTCTACTATAGCTGTTTTACCAACACCAGGTTCTCCTATAAGCACTGGATTATTTTTCGTACGTCTATTTAAAATTTCAATCATACGAGTAATTTCTTTATCACGTGCTAAAAACAGGATCTAGCTTATTATTTAAAGCATCTTTAGTTAAATCTTTTGCTAATGAATTTAATGTTTTTAGTCTGAGCTATCATCAACAGCCTCTAATTTTTAAATCCATCAAATAGTTTAGAAAAATAATCCTTGATTTTTGTTTTAATAACTCAAAAAGTTCAGTAACTATAATTGATATATTTATATTGAATTTTTCAGTTAGTAATCTATGGACTGTACTATTTTGTTCATTTAATAAAGATAATAGTAAGTGCTCACTAGTTACAACAAAACTAGATGTATCATCAGCAAATTGCTGACTTTTTCTATAGTTCTAACCGCACCATTAGTATAATCTATCTTCATTAGAACATTTTTATGAAACTCTGTACCCTCAAGTTCATTTTCATAAAAATTCCGCAACACTCTTTCTGAAATCATCATAATAAAATACCATGTTTATTTAATGTTCTACAAGAAAGAGTATTTTTCATGCTTAGCATTGCTAAAAAGTAAATGTTCTGTCCCAACAGCTTTTAACACCAAAGTCATTAGCTTCCTCTTTTGCAGTAGTTAAAACCATAAGCGCTGTTTCATTAAATCTTATGTACATAACTTTATCCTCTCTTATTGTATTTTATATTTTTCTAAAAACTTAATAGTCATATTTTTGAGATGCACTTTAGTGTTATTGCATTTGTTCGGCAACATCATCTTTAACATATTCTAAAAATTGATTATATGTCGCAACAACAGTATCAATACTATCAGCAAAATGATTGTAATCAAACTTGTCAATATACCCTTTATCTAAAAAGTATTTTTACTATTCTTACTGCTTCTTCAACTTCTATTGTTTCTCCTTCGATATTATCTATTAAATATTCTATATAGTCAGTATCATTATGAAGAGTTATTTTAGTTATTCTAATAAACCCTCCACCACCCTCGTTTACTTTCAATTATAAATCCATGTTCTGGTGTAAAACGAGTTTTTATAACGTAGTTCAATTGAGAAGGCACACAATCAAATTTTTTTGTGCGACATTACTTCTTTTTATTACTATCTGATTTTCTGACGATTCATCAAACAATTCTTTTATATACTGCTCGAGTATATCTGTCATATTATTATTCATAAGGTCGCCCTCCTTTATTGACTAAAATTGACCTTTAAATAAATTATACTATATATTGTTTATTTTGTACACTAAAATACAATATATTTAACTATAACGATACCACTTTAGTAATCATGATAAAATAAAAACTACAAACATAAGTCTGTAGTTTTTATTTATAATTATTTTTGTTTTTCGTCTTGATCTTCTATTGAAAATTAGATTCATAACAATAGCTACCAACGTACCTAACACAATACCACTATCGGTAAATGTACGGATAAATGATGGTAATTGAGCAAATGCCGAAGGTACTGTTGTAACACCTAGTCCTAATCCTACTGAACATGCAATAATCATTAAGTTTTCTTGTTTACCAAAGTCCGTGTTTCCTAACATTTTTAACACCGTAAGCAAGAACCATACCAAACATACTTATCATCGCTCCACCTAATACTGGTTGAGGAACGATAGTTGCTAAAGCTCCAACTTTAGGAATAGATCCAAATACTAGTAGTAATAAAACCATCACATACATAACTTTCTTACTTTTTAACACCTGAAATTTGGACTAAAACCAACATTTTGTGAATATGTGGTATACGGAAAAGCATTTACTGTTGAACCTATCATTACAGCTAAACCTTCAGCAAAATACCCTCTTCTTAAGTCATTTCTCTAATTGGTTTATCACAAATATTTCCTAGGGCATAATACACACCTGTTGATTCAATCATGCACTAATACCAACTATTACAAATGTTAATATTGAGCTTCCGTGAAACTCAAATCCTGAGAATTTAAAAGGAGTTGGGTGTTGAAACCATCCTGATTCAACAACTTTATCAAAACTTACCATTCCCATAAAACTAGCAATAACCGTTCCAACTACTATACCTAGTAATATTGCAATAGATTGAATAAATCCGGTAGTAAATCTATAAATAACTAAAATTATAGCTAGTGTAATACATGCTAATACTATATTTCGAGGATTCCCAAAATCTGGAGAACCTTCACCACCAACAATGTAGTTCATTGCTACTGGAACTAATGTTATACCTATAATAGTAACAACACTACCAGTAACAACTGGAGGAAATAATTTTGCTACTTTTAGCAAAAATAGGTGCTATTAAAACAACTACTAATCCTGAAATAAAAATAGATCCATACATTGTAGCAAGACCAGCACTTTTTCCAATAGTTATCATTGGAGCAACAGCTGTAAATGTACAGCCTAATACAACAGGTAATCCTATACCTGTAAATTTACCTCTATATACTTGTAAAAATGTTGCAACACCACACATAAAAATATCAACTGATACTAAATATGTAGTTTGCTCTGCTGTAAGCCCTAATCCTTGTGCAACGATTATGGGAACAATTACTGCACCTGCATACATTGCTAAGACGTGTTGTAAGCTTTAAAAATAAATGTTTTCAAAATAATGTCTCCTTTTTGTTGTAGCACTAATTTCAACAATAAGTTAAGTCTCTAAAAATAAAAAACTGACTATAAAAATATTATAGGCAGCTTTCTTTATATACAGTCATTCTATATTTTTTTAATATAAATAATAACATTTTTAAAAAGAATGCCCATAGTCATCATAATTTACGGTTAGATGGTAGAAACTTGCAAGTCCATATTCTTGCTATTATATGTGCGTGATTTTCTATATATAATAGCAACTTTTTACCTTTTTGCAAGGTTTTTTTATCAATTTCCATATATTTGTCACTATTTTAGTATTTATATATAATTGAAAACGTATAATTACATTTTTAGATTAAAAGACTAGTAATTAAAAATTGATATGTACCCCTTTTTACTGGATAAAACCGGTGAAAGGGTATTATTATCGTTATAGTTTTGAATTTAAATTAAAATATATAGAAATATATGAGGGAGGCGAATTTCAGATACACCTGATGGTGTATCTACAGATAGATTTAGAAATAATATAAGACAATGGAAAAGAATGGTTGATTCATCAGGAATTGACTCTTTACACCATAAACCACAAAATAGAAAATGGAAACCAGAAGAGAAATTAGAATTAATTGTTAAAAGTATTAGCTGGTGAATCATGTACTTTTTGTTGCGTTAAGTAACGGAATCCAACCTGGAATGTTGTATCAATGGGTTAACAAATATAAAACTTTAGGTTATAATGGACTCGAAGAATCTAAGAAAAGGTCGACCTCCCTAAGGATAAAAATATGAAAAGAAATAATAAAAACACATGCACCAAAAACTTAATGAAACTGAATATGAAGAACTTATAAGATTACGAGCTGAAAAACGAACATATTAAAACGGAAATAGAAGCAATATCTATTGCCTTGAGAAGAGAAAAATGGGCTGCGCAACTCGAGGCGAAAAAAAGCAGCGATCATCAAAGAACTTGTAGATAAAAAAATATAAATTAAAAGTATCTTTTAAAAGCAGTAGGAATGGCTAGATCAACATATTATTATGAGTTAGATGTAATAGCTATTCGCAATACCAATACTAAAAGAAATTAAAATGATTTTTCGCTGAGAACAAGGGAATATACGGAGTTCGTAGAGTTTATAATGAATTAATTAATAGAGGTTTTTAAAATAAATCATAAACGAGTTCAACGACTTATGAATAAGGAAGGATTAAGAGGAAAATGTCCTAAAGAAAAATATCATTCTTATAAAGGAACTGTTGGGAAAGTTGCTGATAATATAATAAATCGAGATTTTTAGTACAACAGCACCATTACAAAAGTGGACTACGGACGTATCTCAATTTAAATTCCCATGGGGAAAGTGTTATTTTTCTCCGATATTAGATATGAATACAAATGAAATAATATCATATGATTTATCTTTACATCCTAATTTAGATCAGATAAAAAGGATGTTAGAGAAAGCATTTAATAAATTTCCTAAAACAGAAGGACTAATCTTACATTCAGATCAAGGGTGCAATACCAACATTTTTATTATAGAACTGAGTTAAAAACATGGAATCATTCAGTCAATGTCTAGAAAAAGGAAACTGTTATGATAATAGTGTAATGGAGACTTTCTTTTGGTAGGATGAAAACCGAACTGTATTATGGTTGTGAAAAAGATTATTTATCATTCGAAAGTTTCAATGAAGCAGTAGAGGAATATATAGATTATTACAATAATAAAAGGATTCAATCAAAAATAAAATGGATACCTCCTGTACATTACAGGATAACATCCATAAGTTTAAACTAAATATATATGTGTCTAGAATTTTTGGGTACACATCAAGATCGCTCTTTTTCTAAAAGCTTCATCAATGATTGTATATTAATAGAATTTATCAAACAGCATCGTTAATGATGTAAAAAGAGTAACTCCTTTTAAAAGCTTGTTGTAATTTTCATTATATAGGATTTACTCTTCTCTTTTATAATTTTGTTTTGCATATATTATAGCGCTATTTACCTGATTACAGTCTATGTCCACAACTCATAATCAATTTATTTTTACATTTTATATCTACTAACCTATCTTTTTACAATTCTACAATTATCTAATTACGAAGAAATCCAAAGGAAAATTGCTGAAGTTATTAGCTTAACGCCTAATATGATACTCAAAAAGCATATCGTTATATATATATAGATGGGTGCGTACGAATCTGAATAGAAATGAATAATTATCAACAGATTTTTTTACTAACCATATTCTTAATTAATACAGTTATTTTATCTCTAAAGTTTTCTGTACTCGTAAATGAAATAATATATGTTCCTTCTTCTACTTGAAAAGTATATAGCAGCATTCTTGAAGTTTTAAAACCATTTATACTAGTGTGTATAAGATTTCTTTTTAATGGAATATATTCTCCAGTCTTCTGATTTACAATCTCTATTCCAAAAATCTCCAGTGGTGATTTTTAAATAATGTTCCACTAAGCCATAATCCATACTCTCTCTATTGTAAATTGTAAAAATTCCTCATCATCACAATAAGGTAATTCATAAACTATCTTGGTATTAACAAATTGTAAAATACATCTAATCCCAATAATTAGTAAACTTATCCCCATTAATATTAATAAATAATTCATGTTTTTCTCCTTAACTATATCTTCTTATGTTTCATCATACATATAACTTTTTATTTAATATTTTTTTATTTTTTTGTATAACTCCTGAATTCTTAATACAGCTAGATATACTATCGTTTAATTCCTTATCCACATATTGCTTAAAGTAAACTTTTCTCTAATAGATTTATATAAACAATCTTAATCCTCTGCTTTCCAATCTTCTATAATTTCAAAAACTCCACAAACTTTGATTTAAAGATTTAAGTTCCTTTAAATTTTGTTATTTGAACATTTGTAGTTTTTAACTATTCTTATTTTTCTTCATATCTATTAATTTATTATATAATCCTATAATTTTGACTAGTTTTACTATAATAGTTTACTACTTCCCCCTCATTTATTTTTACTACAAAGTAATAATTTTTAAAAATAATTTAAATATCTCTCCGCACTTTAATACTATCACAACTTTTAATACTATCACACCAATTTAAAAATTTTTAACTATCACTTACAAATGTACATTGAGGGTAAATATGATTAATAATATTTATTATCTTTATAATTAATAAAAATCAACCGTATTTAAATTTTATAAGAACATAGAAAAGAATGTAAAAATTCCTATATAATTTAAGTGCGTACAAAATCGAAGGAATTTTTACATTCATATGACTAATTATAACAAATATCATAAGATAACTCTACAAATAACTGATGAAAATATAAATATTCTAGATAAAATAAATCAAGTAAAAATAAATAATCAAATACATCTTATTTATTATGGTGTATTGTCACATTCACCTAAAACTTGTCCACATTGCAAACAAAATTCTCCCTCTCTTATAAGGAAAAATGGCATAGAAGAGTAAAGCTTAAAATGCCTTTTATCTCCGACAAACCTGTTATTCTTTACCTAGATAAGCAACGTTTTATATGTAAAGTCTGGAATAAGTCCTTTTCAACTAAGACTACTGAGGTTAGAAAATATTCTAATATTTTCTAAAAATTTAAGAGCT
>BNJS01002684.1_pt1 | contig 17011 bp, 25 predicted proteins | sample 8540461 | NCBI WGS metagenome assembly BNJS01 (sample SAMD00202454, study PRJDB9452) | human saliva metagenome | isolation source: human saliva | place: Japan
TCAAGGCAGCCTACCGCAACAAGAAGACCAGCAGCGAAAGGTACCGCTTTTAGCCCACCTCCCATCCACACCACGACGAAGCCCTTACCCTTCTCAGCGAAGAAGGGTGGGGCTTACCCTCATTCCCTTAGGTATAGAAAAAGGGTGCAAATCACTAGTGATTTGCACCCTTTACCGCGGAGAGGAGGCTCTTTCTCTTGAACTATCATAGATACTTATTTGATCTCAAAGTGTTGTTTATCAGTGTATATATGGGTGTGTTCCTTAAAGTGTGGTATCATAGGATCTCCCTTGCGATATCCTTATTTGGGTGTATCTTTGGGTGTGTAAACTATACACCCGAGAGTTATGAATATCAAGCGCAATATCATCTTTGCTCTGGAGAGCCGGAAGAAGGACGGTATCCTGATCGTTGAGAACGTCCCTATCCGTATGCGAGTGAATTTTGCTTCCCAGCGAATAGAGTTCACTACGGGCTATCGTATCGATGCCGCCAAATGGGATGCAGACAAGCAACGAGTAAAGAACGGATCCACGAACAAGCTTAAGCAATCAGCCTCAGAGATCAACGCTGCGCTCTTGGGGTACTACACCGAGATACAAGAGATCTTCAAGCGCTTTGAAGTGGCTGAGGTTATGCCAAGCCCTGCTGATGTTAAGAGCGCCTTCAATGCCCGCCATAGGTCTGACGATGTACAGGTGGAACGGATCTCCGATAAGCCCGATCCTTCGAACGACTTCTATAAGGCTTTTGATGACTTCGTATGTGTCTGTGGTCGGCAGAACGACTGGACGCACGCCACCTATGAGAAGTTCGCTGCGGTGAAGAATCACCTTAGAGCCTTCCGAGCAGACCTTAGCTTCTCCTTCTTCAACGAGGCTGGTCTGACGGAGTATGTGCGCTACCTCGAGAAGTACGCGAGATGCGCAATAGCACGATCGGGAAGCAGCTCAGCTTCTTGAAGTGGTTTTCTACGTTGGAGCTTCAGCTAGGAATGCATAGGAACAATGCTTACGATACCTTCAGACCTAAGCTCAAGGATACGCAGAAGAAGATCATCTTCTTGACTTGGGAGGAGCTGACAAGGCTTCGTGAATTCGAGATCCCTCCAGCTAAGCAGTCACTTGATCGTGTGCGGGATGTCTTCCCTCTTCCAGTGCTTCACTGGACTGCGATACTCGGATGTCTACAACCTAAGAAGAAGCGATATCAAGGAAGATCATATCGAAGTCACTACGATTAAGACTTCTGACAGTCTGGTCATCGAGCTCAACAAGCACAGTAAGGCTATCTTGGAGAAGTACCAGGATGTGGTATTTGAGCACGACAAGGCGCTGCCCGTGATCACCAACCAGAAGATGAATGAGTACCTCAAGGAGCTTGCTGAACTTGCTGGGATCAACGAACCTATTCGCCAGACCTACTACAAGGGAATGAGCGTATCGATGAAGTGACGCTCAAATATGCCCTGCTCGGTACGCACGCTGACTAGACGCACCTTTATCTGTAATGCCCTTGCCTTGGGTATCCCTCCTCAAGTCGTGATGAAGTGGACAGGGACACAGTGACTACAAGGCTATGAAGCCCTACATCGATATTGCAGACGACATCAAGGCTAATGCCATGAGTAAGTTCAATCAATTGTAATAATAAACTACTATATGAAACAAGAGATTCAAGGCATCAATCTCACAGGGGCTGGCGCATAATGTTGCTTGAAGGGCAAACTTGCTTAGCCTTGTTCCGTCAATCTTTATTTCACGTTGTGGAGCTCCCTAGTCTCATTATCAGCCTTGGTCTGATCAACGACCAGCGCAGCTATAAGAACCAGTGCTACCCTCTTACCCCTCATCGTCTTCTGTGCCAGTATCTCCAAGCATGACTCTTGGTACACCATGCAGCATGACTACGCCAAAGCACATGAAGAAAGCCTCAGGAAGCCCGACGAGCAGCTCTTCGGAGAGGAACCAAGCATGCCCCTACAGCTAGCTCTGGCAAGAGCCTACACGATTATGTGTAAGCCCTAATTAATCGCAAGTGTTTCGTACCTATTATACAAGCTGTTGAAGCGGGTATTGGGTAAACACTGGTACGCTTAATAATCTTAAGGAAGAAGCTTGGAGAAGCATGGTTATTGACAAGCTTTCCAGGGCGATACGTTCTAAACATCTAGATGAGAAAGTATTGTATAATATAGCACTCGCTACGTTATCCTTTACTAACCTCTTGATGCTTTCAGGACAGGGATAGAATTGAATTATAATTGGAATATTCCCTGAATTTGCGCAATAACTATTCTTGAATTTATGTTGTTCTGTTTTTGTTTAAGTATTTCACAGTTAGTTGTTTGTATTTTAGGTGCTGAATTCGTAATTTTGTCTAACTGAAATTGCAAGTATATGGAAGCTAAATTTAAGTCTTATCCTCTACGCTTACTTGCTCCGAGCTTTTGATAGTCCACTGACAGGGCTCATTATGGAGCTGGATCATCTACGCAAGCAGCAGTTAGATAATACTACTCCTGCTTATCTCTTTTATCAGCTCAAGCGTTTGTTTCATTTGTTTGAGAGTGTTGGTTCTGCCCGTATAGAGGGGAATAATACCACGGTCGCTGAGTATATAGAGACGAAGATAGGAGGTGAAACAGCATCTCCCAGGGTAGATGAAGGGATACAAGAGATTGCAAACATAGAGCTTGCGATGGGCTACATCGAGGAATATATAGGGAGTGGGTATCCCATCAATGAGACATTCCTAAAAGCGATACAGCAAATCATTGTACAGGACTTGGGGAGAGGGGATATGTATGCTGGAGCATACCGCCCTGCCAACGTGCGTATAGCTAACTCGTCACATTGTCCTCCTGAGAGCAATCTTGTACCAGCGTATATGGAGGAGCTATTTAGTTTCCTTCGGGATGATGCTTCTTTTCAGTTTGACCTCATCAAGGTGGCTTTTGGCGCATCATCGCTTGGTATGGATACACCCGTTCAATAATGGTAATGGGCGTACGGTGCGCCTCTTTACCCTACGCTTTACTCTTGCATTATAAGTTTGGTGTCGATATAGCTGACCGCATAATTAACCCCTACGGCTATTTTTGCAGTGATAGGGACCGTTATTATCAGATGCTTTCCGAAGCGAGATGGCAGGGGAGGAGGATAAGCTGTTAGCTTGGGTGAGTATGTGCTCTCGGGGCTGAAGGTTGAAATAGAGAAAGTCAAAAAGACTCTGCGACTATGACTATGTGCAGCGACGCATTTTGATGCCTGTCTCTGATCAGGCGCTTGAGCGAAAAGTACATCACCGATTTGGAGTACAAGATATTGGTGATAGCAGTCAAGAAGAAAGAGTTACAAAGTGCAGATTTGCAAGAGTTATTTGAGCATAAAAGTGCAGCTACTCGTTCGGCGGCTATCATGAAGCTCGTCAGACAGGGGATGCTTTGCTCCTTCGAGAATAACAAACGCAAGTACTATCTCCAGTTTCGAATAATTTCCTCTTGCGTGGCATTATGTTGGCTTTGGATAAAGAGGGTTTTCTGCCTATTAAATAGTGTTTTTCTAGTCTTATCCTATCGAGATATAGGGGAGGCGTATAATGATCTATCGGAATTCTCTATAGCTCAAGGTTAAATAACTACATCAGGGGGCTGCGAAAAAGCTCTATAACAAAAATGATGAAAGATTGATGAATATGATTTTATTACCTCTTGTTCAGCAAAAAGTTTGTTTCAAGCCCCTAATAGATAGAGGAGGCTTTTGACACAATTAAGCAAACATCCCGTGTCTTGGATTTTTGTGGCTAGAATATGGGATATAGACTTGATGCCTTCCACAGATCCTCGATACCAAACAATGAGGGGAGATATTCAACAGCATTATATAAATAACACTGATTGGGATGAACATTATATGTTCTCGGAAGTCTTAGGCTTATATAATGATGCAGAGAAGTTTCAACGGCTGATAGAATGGCTCCCATCCACTGAGTTTCAGGATAATGAGAGCCTAATATTAAGTCTCGTAGAACTCATTAACAGTTACTTGATTCCACATAAACAAAGGCTTGTTGCTAAAAATCAACAAGGAGTTACTATATATGAGGTAAAAAGCGATGTAGAAGTTGATAGTAGTATTCCTGAAAATACCATCCCCTTTTTTATTGATAGGAACTCCAATAAACAAGGTTCGCATGAGCCCCCAAGTCAATATCCAGCTTTCGTACTAGCGGCAGATAATTGGGATGACTTTGGAGTAAAGTCTTTGTTTAGGTTATTTTTCTATCAAAGTTCTGAACAACAACGCCTCTTGATAGGAGCCGTTAAAATCATCGTGCGTTCGATAGATCAGGACCCTCCCTAAAGGTAACTACAACAGAACATTTAGAGGCTGAGTTTGTATCCTTATCTAACGAGTTTTGCTCCTTGGGACAAGAGCAAAAAATATTACGAGAATATTAAGCAGGCTTTCCCTGATCAATATCGGAGTATCCTCTGGGCTTTGAGAGATTGTGCTGTATTTCCGTTCATTGAAGATGATTTTGAAAAAGATTTTTCTTTTGGCAGAAGCTTACTTAGAGACAATGAGGCTGAACGTCTTTTGAGAGAAGCCAAGTATCTAATAGAAGGGATTAAGATAACAAACAAAGAAAGCTTTGTGTATCATTTTCAGCCTCCATTTTTCTGTGAGTGAGACTCTACTCGATGTGGAATTTGACAGCGATTCTCTCCTCCCAAGTCGTCTATTGGCTATTGTAGGGAAAAATGGTGTTGGAAAAAAACCCAGATGATGTCTCGCTTTCCAATCGATTTATCACAGAAAAAAACAAGAAAACTTTGAACCTCAGTTACCGCTATTTAGCAAGGTCATAAGCGTCTCAACCAGTCTATATGACCATTGTCACTATCCAGATAAGTCGAATGAGTTTAATTATGAGTATATAGGTCTTACCATCAAAGATGGAGCGAATAGAAAGAATTATAACTGATGATGAAATTGATTCTAAGTTACAAGCATCTTGTAAACTGGTCAATGCAAAAGGGAGGGCGAAGAGTTTAAGAAATATCTTAGAGGAAATCCTACCTGAAACTATCGTTGAAACTCTTTTTCAAAAAAATCTGATGGAAAGTATCTATCTGATGGAAAGTATCTACTAAATACCGATGTGGTTAAAGAAGTTAGACAAAAACTTAGCTCTGGAGAATCCACCTTGTTATACCTCCTCACAAGCGTTATTTCGACTCTTCGATTTGACACTTTATTGCTATTTGATGAGCCAGAAACACACTTGCATCCGAATGCAATAACAGCTCTTATCTCTGCACTATATAAACTACTGGAAGAGTTCCAATCATATGCAATTGTTGCCACACACTCTCCTCTTGTAATACGAGAGATTAAATCAAGACAAGTGCGTGTAATGGAGCGATTTGAAGATAGGTCTTTGATTCGAAAAGTACAACTAGAAACCTTGGGGCTAATATATCGGCACTCGTTGATGAGATATTTGGAAATAAAGACATTCCCAAATATTACTGAGAAGCAATCCTTAGACTTGTCAAAAAAACAATTTTTGCCACACAGGAGGATATCTATCAAGCTATAGGAACTGATGTCAACAGTTTACCAATAGGCTTGCAAATCTTTATAAAAATCTCTATACCCGCATACATGAGAAAAATACAGCACTATCCAAACGATGCATTTGAGTTTCATAAAAAGGCGGTGAGTAGAAAAAAGGCATCGCAAGAAAAGACAATCCTTCAATCAGTAGAGAAAGATATTGAAAGATTGTTATACGGAATACAATGATCAGTTTAAGGAAAAATCGCTATCCTCCCTGCAGCCATTCGTCACAACGCAACAAACGCAAGAAGCTTTGATAGGGCTGTATAAGTTCAGGAGGAAAAGTTTTTCTTGGATTTATTCTATTCACTAACAACGACAATAGACAATAGACGTGATATGCTATGTCCGAATTGTACACTCACGGATTGTAGCCAATTGGATCACTATATGCCTAAAAGTTTGTTTCCTGAGTTTTCTGCTAATCCTCTTAATTTGATGCAATGCTGTTCTATATGTAACCAAAAGAAACTTGATCGCTGGTTGAATGGCGTACAACCCATTTTTCTAAATCTCTATATAGACGATCTACCTCCTGTTCAGTATCTATTTGTAGACATCACAATGGCTGATGGTATACCTAGGTTTAGGTTCTATCTCCAAAAATCAGCAGATATAGAATCTACTTTATTCAACCGAATAGAAAGCCACTACAAAGGACTTGACTTGTGTGAAAGATTTGCAGAGAGATCCGATAATGTGATTAGCGAAATTCATCGAGATTACATTGCCTCTAAGGATGCGAAGATTACACCGTTGCAGTTTTGGGAAATGCAGAGATCTCGAGCGATGCAAGAACAATCTGTTTTCGGTTTTAATTATTGGAAATCAATACTAATCTTGACGTGTTTGGGTAACTCTGATTTTTGCAGTTGCCTTGAAAATCGAAATACTACTCTTGGGTAAGGCCGCCTAGAATAGAGGCAACTATGATTCGGTCGGTCTCACGGCTCACAAGACTTAACGCCTCTTGCATGACTCGCTTATAAGTTGACTTTGAAAGCCTCACCAAGATTATTGGAATCAGCTTTGTTTAGGAACTCAGCGGTGATAGGGATAGGCAGATAGGGCCTGGTATCGGTCGCAACTTTGGTGATATTGATGACAACTTCAGTGTAATCTTCTGCTCGATGCGCTTATCGAAGCTATCGGGAGGTCTGTTCCCTAAAGAGATCCCTTATCCTTCTTATTGATAAGCTTCATGATGCAAGAAAGTCGATGGGCATCATACATAAAATGCTTAGTGCTTGTCGTTTCTGATACTCCCAGGTTAGCCCAATAGCCAGTTTCTCTATGTTGATTATTTGCAGTGAGAACTGCTCTAACCGTTGAAGCATTCCCTGCGCAGCCTTGACCGAGTGGTAGCTGTTGATAGCCCTCACTGTTTGGTTGTAGAGAATGCTGATCTTATGCATCCGTGCTGTGATGCTCGAGAGTTTACGATAGTACTCCTCCTGCAGATTCATCCTCGGTGATGACCTTAAAGTTTTTCATCCAATAGGCGAGCTCGAAGGAAATCTGATTTTTGTCTTTGCCCCCGACCTTTGATATAGCTCAAGGATCTTCTTCTGATCTTCGGGGTTGGGTATCCTGATGTGCCATCTGTCCCATCGAGGGCAGGTGGCACATCTTCCGTCAGGCTTGTTCTGTTTTCATCTTTTCCTAGGTTGCGTTATCACGACTTTGGGTGATTGATTCCTTTCGGGGCAGGGGGTCTTTATGGTACAAATGGCAATTTGTGGGACAAAGACACACCTTGCCAGTATCAAGAAGGAAGGCTTCATCGCCTCTACCGATCACTCTGTTTCTTTAGCGCTCGAGCAAACTTAAGCTCAAGACATCGATATCTCGATTAATTAATTTCTCGAGATCTCGAGATCTCGAGGTCTCGAGATTGACCTCTTCTAATTGCGGAGCTGAGAGCATTGCTTTATCGACGAAGTCCTCTCTTGTGCGGAGTGAGGATCTGCTTCTTTTGCTCGGCTAGAATAAGATACTCGTTGATATCTTTATAGGGAGCGTAGCACGCTCGCATATCCTTGACGGGTAGGCCAGCGCCGAAGAGTTGTTTCGTTGCTCGATCCCCTGCTTCATCATTATCAAGAAGGCTCTCAATTATAGGGGTAGGGATGAAGTGTGGGTATGAGTTTCGGAAGTAGGGTGAGCGAATTGAGAATGATGCTGTCATCTTGCCCCTCAGGGGTGAAGTTTCCGCCAAGAGAGAAAGTCCATGAAGCCCTCGAAGAGCTGTAGCTTGTGACTATCAGTCCCTTTGATTGTCGTTATAGTGCGGGTGCAAAAACAGCCCTTAAAGTAGGGATTGCGTAGCTCCCATCCTCCAGCGTCATTTTGGAATCCCAGGGCAAAGAAACACTTCTCGGAGACCCTGTAATAGACTTCTGATAGGAAGGGGAGACATCAGAGGGCTGTAGCCCTCGCTCCGAGAGATACAGTAAGAGCTTGGGATGCTTCACGGCTTGTACGCTGATGAGCTCCATTGAGGGCGTTTGTGACCTTACGGGAGTTGTTCCTCCAAAAGAAAAGACGGTGCTAGCCGTACTCCCTTCAGTGCAGCTAGCCGTCTCATAGCTTCTGCTGTGGAACAATGCTGGAAGCGCAAACGAGGTCAATGATGTCTCCGTGGTCTCCTGTGGCGAAGTCATACCATTGGTTGCGCTCTGCATTGACTTTAAACGAAGGTGTGAGCTCTGAGCGTAGTGGGGAGCAGTACCAATAGTTCACGCCCTTGATGAGCTTTTGCTTCAAAGCCAGTTTGTGCTAAGTAGTCCACAATGGAGGCTTGCTTGATGTCGTGTAGCTGCATGCTGTTTTTTTCTTTGGCGGTTCTTCTTTGGTCGGTCGGACGTTTACTATAGGCACACCTTCCGTCCGACCATTCTATATTTATGCTTGGTCGGATGGTCAGGCATATATAGCCTGCGTCCGACCGAACCGATGTGTCAGTAATGAAGTCTGGGTTGAACTGATAGCGTCCTCTGCCAGCCTTGACGAGCATACGTTTGTTCACGAGAAATCGGAGCAATTCTTTTGAGCTTCGTCTGTCCATAAGGTCGACCACTGACACCTAAGTATGATGAGCTGAGTCGCTCAATAGGTCGCCATAGCCCAACTCACTAACCTGGTCAAAAGGCTTCTCGCAAGGCTGTGCGATGCTCCTCACCACTTAGTTCTTGGTAGGAGAAAGGCTGTGCGTCTTTGGTACCGTGAAGTCTGTGTCTAACTCGGGTAGGCAGATGTTGTCTACTTCGATGAGCCCTAAACGCAAAGGGAGGGAAAGGCTTAGAGCGAATGATGGACGCTGAGACAACGCTCCTGTCAGCATCACTGTTGTCCTTGGTGATGAGCAAGACACTTTCCGCTTTGTTGTTCAGTTCTGTGCCGATGTGTCCACGAGCATTGTCATCTCCTTTGTTGAGATGCAGGACGGTTTGAATGTGGATGTTCCTCTCCAGTCCATTGCATCAGGTCGCCCATAAGATTGGTCGCTTCGGCAGAGTTGTTGATGTCGTGCATCAAGTCGCGAATGCCATCGATGACGACTAGCCCAACATTGGGGGTGTGGTAAATGGCATAGCGGATGATGGCTCTACGTTCTTCGGGACTAGCTATTGAGCGCAAATGGCTAAACAGCAAATGTTCGGGTTGTTGGTCTAGGGGAGTTCGGCTAAAGCCAGAATGCGTTGCAGAACAAGCTGACAATGATAAGGACTTTGCTCTGTATCGAAGTAGAGAATGTTGCGCTTGCTCTCGGGGAAGCTCGCTTGATATTCCAGCACTTGCCCATTGACAAGGGCTGCTGCTACCAAGGCGCAGACGTTGAACGTTTTCTTAGCTTTCGCCTTTCCCGTGGACACACTGAAGTTGCCCAACGTGCCGATGATAGCGTCATCCACACGCAAGACGATGGGTGGAAGTGCAAAGGCATCCGTCACACGAATGAGCGAATGTTGCCACACAGCATCAATGTCCATCGGTGGCTGAAAAGGGTGCATTGGGGTGGTTCATCTTCGTCCTCCTACTTTGCGCCCAGCGAGTTCGAGGCAAGGTCAGCGTCAATGATAATCTTACGACCGATTTGTGTGATGGCTCGGTCTATCTTTCCACTTTGCTTGATACGGTTGGCGGTAGGAGACTGCATCCGAAGAGTCAGGGCGAGTCCTGAGAGACCATAAACGAATCGTCTTTGTTCTTTGTCGGAGGTTTGCTTTGTGCTGTCGGTCTCCGTGTGGCGCCGTCCATGCTGAGCGAGGAAGAGGAGTTCTTCGCCCGTCATCTGCCACACTGGTTTGTCGAGAAGTTCGTGTAGTGTCATAGGATATTGATGTTTTACTTGTGCGTTGATATTGCCTTATATCTTACGATGTTTTGCGAGCTGTAGGGATGCCCCTGAGTCGCTTTGACACTGCAAAAGTAAAGGCGAAAGCAATGCGTATGAACTGCTCAGGGAAGCGCAGGGAGTATGGGGAAGAAGTAGGTAATCGGGAAGTGTTAAAACGGACGTTTCATAGTGCTTAATCCTCTTTGACTTAGTATCTTTGTAACATAAAAGAGGAATAGCCCCGTGTGCGGTCTCTTCAGGACAAAGATTATATGGCTAAGAAAGCAACGAAAATAATAGAACCTAAGCCCATCGAGGTGACCCTTTGGGAGAGTGCCAATAAGCTCCGTGGAGCGGTAGAGCCGAGTGAATACAAGCACGTCGTGCTAAGCCTCATCTTCCTTAAGTATGCCAACGACAAGTTCGATGAGCGAAGACAGAAGCTCATCGAAGAGGGCAAAGCAGCCTTCTTGGACAATGCCGTCTTCTACACCGCAAAGAATGTCTTCTATATCCCCGAGATGTCTCGTTGGTCACGGCTGATGCAGGAAGCTAAGCAAGCCGACCTTGCCCTCCACATCGATGCTGCCCTAGCGGCTCTTGAGCAGGATAATAAGTCGCTCCGTGGGGCTCTGCCGAGCAACTACTATGCTTCACTGGGGCTGGACCGCACGAAGCTCGCCACGCTCCTCGACCGCATCAACGAGGTCGATACGCTCACCGCGGCCGATGGCGACCTCATGGGGCGCGTCTATGAGTATTTCCTCGGCAAGTTCGCCATCGCTGAGGGCAAGGGTAAGGGCGAGTTCTATACGCCTAAGACCATTGTGCGACTGATGACGGAGCTGATTGAGCCCTACAGTGGACGCATCTACGACCCTTGCTGTGGCTCGGGCGGTATGTTCGTGCAGAGCATGAAGTTCATCGAAGCCCACCAAGGCAATAAGCTCAATATCTCGGTCTATGGACAGGAATACACCAATACCACCTACAAGCTGGCGAAGATGAACCTCGCCATTCGTGGCATCTCTTGCAACCTAGGCGAACAAGCAGCCGACACCTTTCATCGCGATCAGCATCCCGACCTCAAGGCGGACTTCATCCTCGCTAATCCGCCCTTCAACCAGAAGGCGTGGCGTGGAGCTAAAGAGCTTGTCGATGATCCCCGATGGATGGGCTTCCCCTCACCGCCTACGAGCAATGCGAACTACGGCTGGATCTTGAATATCCTCTCTAAGCTCTCGCATTCGGGCACGGCTGCTTTCTTGCTCGCCAATGGTGCCCTCTCGGGCGATGGCACGGAGCAGGAGATACGCAAGGGACTTATTGAGCAAGGCGTAGTCGAAGCCATTATCCTCCTCCCAAGGAATATGTTCTACTCCACCGACATCAGTGTGACGCTGTGGATACTCGCTCGTGACCGCTCGGCACGCACTGCCCAGCAGAACGGACGCACGATACGCTATCGTGAGCGCCGTGAGGAGACGCTCTTCATCGACCTCAGGCAAGTGGGCGAACCTTTTTGAGAAGAAGTATATCCAGTTTAGTGATGAGCAGATCGCCAGCATTGCTGCTACTTACCATGCTTGGCAACGTGCGGACTACGACCAGCCTTACGCCGACATCCCCGAATACTGCTACTCCGCCACGTGCCGAGATTGCTGCGAAGGACTATTCCCTCGTGCCAAGCAAATACATTCCTTTCGCCAGCGGAGACGAAGCCGTGGACTTTGCTTCGAGATGCAGACGATACAGAGCGAACTCTCCTTGCTGATGGCTGAGGAAGCCGAGAGCACAGCTGCCCTTCGTACGCTCTTTGCCGAACTGGGCTTTCCTCTCAACACTCCTGCCAATGACTAAGCTCTATCCCCATCAGCCCCTGAGCAACTTCATCTGTGCCGTGGACGTGCGCAACAGCTCGGGTGCAGTGACTCGCCTCCCTTGGTGTGAGTGTGAATAAGTGCTTCATCCCCTCCGTAGCCAATACCATCGGAACGGATATGACCAAGTACAAGGTCGTCAAGAAGGGCAGTTTGTCTATGTGCCTGTTACCTCACGTAATGGAGAGAAGATAACAGTCGCTCTTCTTGAAGAAGCCGAGTGCATCGTCTCACAAAGCCTATACGGTCTTTGAGCTGACTGAGGAGCAGGGCTGTTGTCCGAATATCTGATGTTGTGTTTTTTTGCGTCCTGAGTTCGACCGCTATGCCCGCTTCCACTACACGGCAGTGCACGAGAGGTCTTTGATTGGGTGACACTCTGTGCTACACTTATTCCCGTACCGCCCATAGCGGAGCAGGAGCGCATCGTCTCGCAGTTCGCCACCATCGAAGAGCGTATGCGTCAGTGCCGTGAGCGCATCGCCCTCTTGGGACGCACCGCCACAGCGCTTTACCGCAAAACCTTCGTAGAGGGCATCGATCGCAACCACTTACCCGATGGCTGGCGAGTCGGCACGCTGGGAGAGGTGGGGAAAGTCTCTAGTGGTAAGACTTTATCAAATAAATCGGAGGTAGCAACAGAAGAATATTCAATTCCAGTTGCTGGAGCATCTGGAATTATCGGTTATACAAAGCAAGGAAACCAAGGAGAACGATTACTTACAACAGGTCGTGTTGGCACAATTGGGGTAGTAAAGAAGTACGTGGGAGATGTTTGGACCGCTGATAATGTTCTTGTAATTAAGTCTACCTATTATGAGTACTGCTATCAGTTCTTGCGGGCATTCCGCTACGATGAAATTGTGAAAGGTGGAGTTCAAAGTCTGATTACCCAAACCCACTTGAGTACTTCAGATATGTTGATTCCATCTGTGGATGTATTGGAAATCTTTGAGGAGCAAGCAGGCACAATTGCAAGCTCTATCCAGAATGTAGAACGTCAGCTCACCAGCCTTGAGAGACTCAAAGCGGTACTGTTAACGCAAATCAAGTAAAGCCATGAACCTCTATACAGAAACGATCGAGTTCAAACTAGAAATGGAAGAGAAAGCTCTCCTGTCACTGAGCTCATTCAATACCTCCAGAACATTCAATCGATGATAGTATCAATCAATGATACTCTCAATCAGAAGACGGGACAAGGCTATGATGAGCTAGAAGTAGAGCTAGAGGCTTGTAAAGAAGGAAGCTTCCGTATTCCTACGCGTATCAGAGGGTGGCTTAAGCATCCTCTATTAGTTACAACCTATGGATGCTTTCTTTCCCAAGCCATTGGATTGCTCTTTTAAGGAGGACAGCTCCTCTCAAACGATGATTACCCAAGAACAATTGTTGGAGAATCAAACAACCAAAAGACTCGGTAGCGAGCATTGCTCAAATGGTAGTTGCTAATGATCGTATGTCTTCAATGTCTCTTATATATAAGACAGAGGCAGGAGAAGAACAGCGACTCAACATTTCCAAAGAAACATTGAAGACGCTATCTCAACAAGAGGATGTAGCGGAAGAGGCTTTAGGCTCAGAAGAGGAGTATACATATCGCGAGGTTAGACTAGAATTGATAGGTCCCATACTAGAAGAAGGCAGTAACGCTTGGAAAGTGAGGTTTAAAGGAAAACAATTAAATGTTGCAATGGAGGATGACATATTTGCTCAAAGAATAAAGGCTGGAGCAGTTGAGTTTAAGTATGGAGATCTGCTAATCGTAGACTTGCATGTCCAAGTGGAGCAAAAAGAATGTTCGAACCCAACGTAGATACAGTATCTTACAAGTCCATAGTCATAGACATAAGGAACTCCAAGAACGCCAACAGCAACATTTATTTGACGAATGATGAAGCCCTTCATCGAAGCTACCTTAGAGTCCGCCATTGCGGAGCTTTTCACTCAGCAGGGTTATACGCATCTGCAGGGGAGCGACCTTGTGCGAGAGAGTAAGCGCGAAGTCGTCTTGCAGGAGGAACTGAAGCAGTTCCTCCGCCGTCGTTATGCTCGATGAGTGCCATCACCGAGAGTGAAGTAGGGCGTTCCGTGGCAAGGCTTACCACTAGTGCTGAGGGAAGTAACTACGAGCGTAATCGGGCGACACATCACTTGCTTACGGAGGATTCTCCTCCCAAGAGAGGATAGCAGTCTGCCCGACTTATATATCTTGCCCATTGATTGGAATGAAGCGGAGCGCAATAGCTTTTATCTCGTGACGCAGCTAGAAGTGCTGAGGCACAGAGCTTCGCCGCCCCGATGCGGTGGTGTATGTCAATGGCTTGCCGCTGGTGGTCATCGAGCTGAAGAGTGCCGTACGTGAAGAGGCTACGCTGGGTGAAGCCTACCGCCAAGTCGTGGTGCGCTATCAGCGAGACATCCCCGAGCTGATGCGCTTTGCCGCCTTTGTGGTGCTGAGCGATGGGGTGAACAGCAAGTATGGCACGCAGTTCTCGCCCTACGAATACTTCTATGCTTGGCCCAAGCTGGAGTCAGGCGATAAAGCAGCCGAGGGCATAGCGGGCTTGGAGACGATGATCGGAGGCTTGCTCAGCAAAAAGCAGCTGCTCTCCGTGGTGCGCGACTTCATCTTCTTCCCCGAGGGAGGAAAGAAGGAGACAAAAATCATCTGCCGCTATCCTCAGTACTTCGCCACAGAGAAGCTCTCCCAGAATATCCTCCGTCACGCACGCTTTGTCGCTGGTGGCGATGGCAAGGGGCACCTACTTCGGCACTACGGGCTGTGGTAAGAGTCTGACGATGCTCTTCCTAACACGGCAACTCATGTGTTCTCGTCAGCTCGCCAGCCCAACGATTATCCTCATCACCGACCGCACCGACCTTGACCAGCAGCTTGCGATGCAGTTTGCAGGGGCAAAAGCACTTCATCGGTGATGATAGTGTGGTTGCTATCCAGAGCCGTAGAGAGCTGAGAGGCTTTGCTTGCTGGGCGACAGTCGGGCGGTGTCTTCCTCACGACCATTCATAAGTTCAACGAGGACACGGAACTACTCAGCGAGCGAGCCAATATCATTTGTATCTCGGACGAAGCGCACCGCTCACAGACGAACCTCGGGGAGAAGGTAAAGCTTGACGGACGAAGGTGTGCGCCGAAGCTTTGGTTTTGCCCATCATCTGCACCGCCTCACTTCCGAATGCCACTTATGTGGGCTTTACTGGGACGCCCATTGATGCGACTTTGGAGGTCTTTGGCGATATTGTAGACACCTATACGATGACAGAGTCTGTGGCGGATGGCATCACTCGTCGTATCGTCTACGAAGGAAGATCCGCCCTGAGTACTTCCCGAGCCTGAGAAGATACGAGAGATCGAAGCTTACTATAAAGCAATGTGAGGAAGACGGGCTAATCCCGAAGAAATTGAGGCGAGCAAACGAGCCGTGACGCGAGATGGAGCGCATATTGGGGCATCCTAAACGCTTGCAACTGGTAGCCGAAGACCTGATTGGACACTATGAGACCAGAGTGGTGGAGGGAGTAGCGTACGAGGTAAGGCGATGATCGTCTGCATCAATAGACGTATTGCCTATGCCCTCTACCAGCAACTCATTGCTCTGCGCCCAGAATGGGAGGAGCAAAGGACACTTCGTCTCATTATGACACGCCATAAGGACGATGCCGCCACACTCTATCAGCTCCTCGGTACGGAGGAGGATAGGCAAGCATGGGGGACGCTCTTCAAAGACCCAGATTCTGCCTTTAAGCTAGCCATCGTCGTAGATATGTGGATTACAGGCTTTGATGCGCCCTGCTTGGACACGATTTATATCGACAAGCCCCTCCAACGACATACGCTCATTCAGACCATCTCACGTGTGAATAGAGTGTTTTCCGGGCAAGGAGAAGGGCTTAGTGGTGAGACTACATCGGCATTAAGTCAGCCCTCAATGATGCCCTGAAGTTGTATACTACGCTAGGGAGCGAGGACGAACAGGGCTTAGAGTCGATACAGCAGTCTATCCGTATGGTAAAGGACGAGCTGGATATCTTGCGTCGACTCTTTGTGAAGTTTGATCGCAAGCCCTTCGTCAAAGGTTCGCCCTTGGAGCAACTGCAGAGCCTGAGACTAGGTGCTGAGTATGCGCAAGGTGACAAACAGCGTGAAACGCTCTTTATGGGGCATACACGCAAGCTCCGATCGGTATTTAGCCTATGCAGCACAAGCGAAGCAATCAGCCCCATGGAGCGTGAGGATATTCACTTCTTCTCAGCCGTGGCGACCATCCTCCGTAAGCTTACTCGTGGCGATGCTCCCGATGCCGAACAGATGAATAGACGTGTGGAGTCTATGATTGGTGAGGTGCTACGCTCTGATGGTATTGAAGAGGTCTTGCAGATAGGTCAGGAGGGGAAGAGCTGGATTTGATGGGTGAAAGCTTATATGGAGCGTCTTGCTCGCTGGAACTACCCAACACCAAAGTCAAGCTGATGGAGCGACTTTTGCGACAAGTTATCCGTGCTTTCCAACGAGTGAATAAGGTTAAAGCTCTGAACTTCACCAAGCGGCTCAATGACCTCATCGATCGCTACAATGACCGCAAAGATAGTGTAGCCTTTGCCGATGATGTGGTCACTGAGGTGGACATCAGATGACAGAGCTACTGAAGAGCCTGCACGCAGAGAAGAATAGCTTCGCTGCAATGGGGATTACGTATGAGGAGAAAGCATTCTATGATATCCTAAAGTCGATAGCTCAGCAGTTTGGCTTTGATTATCCTGAGGACAAGTTACTCCTGCTCGCTGCTCGCATCAAAGACTTGGTGAGACGATAAGTCTCGCTACACGGACTGGGCCACACGTAGCGACATCAAGGACTCTCTCAAAATGGATCTCATCATCTTGTTGGCAGAACACGACTATCCACCCGTGATCAATGATGCTGTCTTCAAGGAAATCCTTGAGCAAGCCGAGAACTTTAAGCGCAACCAAGGCTGAGGCTGTTTAAGATGCACAAAATAAAAGCGAGCCATTGGTGTTCCTTCTTTCTTTGAGGGCAACCAATAGCTCGCTTTGGTATCATCTAAGCTTACTTAATTCTTGGGTGTAGAAAAGGGTAAATCATAACTTGCTGATTTTACACCCTTTATTGCGAGAGAGATTC
>BNJS01002657.1_pt1 | contig 16974 bp, 15 predicted proteins | sample 8540461 | NCBI WGS metagenome assembly BNJS01 (sample SAMD00202454, study PRJDB9452) | human saliva metagenome | isolation source: human saliva | place: Japan
GTTCACATTTGCTGATGGACGACCAAACTGTCCGCTATGCGACTCTCCACTGTCACACAGTAGAAATCAAAGAATTGCTAGACTGGGGAGACATAGATAGGCACTCTGCCTTTCTTTTTAATTATTTTCAAACAGAACTCGTCCAACTCCTGATTCTTCCTTCTTTAGCTGCAGGAATAGTATCTTCTAGAACAAAAGTACCTTTCCTACTGACATCTTTGAGAGAGATTTCTAAAAGATAAAATTAGTCGAGATGTTACAGGATAATCTCTCTCTCTGCTGTGCAACCCATAAACTTGATTTTCCAAATATGTTTTGCCTTCCTCAGAATTTGAAAAGCATCTTCAAACCTTCGCTATTATATAGTCGCTAATGTTCAGCAATATAGAGTCCTGACTATGTACAAAATCAATAAATGTCTCAAAGATCATCAAATATTCCTGATTTTCAAGGTCATCCACCATCCTTCACCACTCGTTTAGGAGGAAAATTGGTTTGCTTTCGGTGAATATAGTCAAAATATCTTCTTTTGATCTTAAAAATAATCCGCCACCTCCTTCTTACGAAGAAATCTTCTACTGTTTAACAATGTTGCTCGATCAAAGAGATGTCCTGCAAAATCTTGTCCACCATCTTCAAATAACGAAATTGACTCAATGTAATACCAGTCACTTCCAAAGAAACATGCTCAGAACAAAGTATCAAAATTATCAAGTGTTAGATTGATCACCATAGCCATAATAAATCTTGGGATGGTTCGTAAACCACGAAGATGGTCACGAATCTCATCTTGAGCTGATTGTTTCAAATGCTCAACATTTTTATCTCAACCTGTTCAATAAACTTCTCAGGCATTTTTCCACTTTTTAAGTTTGCTCAGTTTTTCCTTGTGGATAAGATTGTTTTCTTCAAATGTTTATCAAAATCTTCTTGAATCTTATCCTTTGCTCCTTATCAACTGCTTCCTTGATTTGTTGCGCAATTCTTCCTGATATGAGCTTCAGAAATTTTCGATATCGTTTTTTCGAATTTCATTCTCAAATGTTGCTGTAATTTGCTTCGATTCGACTGTTTCTCGAAGCTAAGGTTGTATTCACTTTCAAATCTCTACAATCACCGAAGAAACTGTCTTACTCAAGTCATTGACCAGTTGTTTTTGAGTTTGTCCTCATCTTTATGAACAAATCCACAGACTGTCCAAGTCCATAAAATTTTTCACCAAAGTCGCGTTTGTTGATCGATCACTACCATGGTCAACCACTGCATTGCTCCTTCATCATCCACTTTAACATCTGAAAATCTAGTAAATCAGAAGGTGTTTGTAATTCTTCCTTTTCAACTGGAAGCTCATTTATCTAGAACGGTTTGACTAGTTTGAAAATACCGATATTATCACAAGAGATTGGACATAAAGCTCGTTTAAGAACTTCTAGCTTTTATCTGGCGAGGAATAGTTAGAACTGCCTTGGCATCAATTTCAACCATCATACAAGCACGATCTTCGCTATGACAGGAAAGAAATTTATAATTACCGTTTTCTCACGAGTTGCAGAAGTCCCACCACCTCCTGCAGTTGTAAATGATAAGTTATTCGCAAACTCATCAAAGAGAATCAAGGTTCTTTCAAGCAAAAGTCAAATACATAGGCTTTTCTTTGCAAAGATTCTTTGCTGCCCATCACTTGAGCGAGTATGGTTTGAGTGCAGTAGCTTGCATATAAAGAGCTGGTGACGCTTGATAACATCAATACGCCTGTCCATTCAGGACAGACCCTGTCGTCAACCGACCAATGATAGGGTACAAGCCATTATCTGCTATCGCTTTTCTAACCAAGTCCAAGGATTTGAGTTTGACCTTATCATCTTCCTTCGACATACGCCCGTCACCAGCAGCCAAAACAATCTCATAGTTTCTATAGATTGATGTTCTCTAGTATGCTTTTAAGCTTTAGAGGATGCGACACGTTCCAAAAGCAGAAAAGTATTTGAGTTCATTTCGAAGTTCTTTTGTTGAAAAGGATACTTTCATTGCTTGATAGAGTATCAACCACCCCTGACATCTTGTTCATGGATACCCCTTTATCATCTGTATGAAATTACTGTCAGCATAGTCAATATTTCGCCATCTAGTTGAGCACCTTTTCAACTCCTCGCCAATCATCTGAGACATTTGATGTAAAGAGATTTAACTGAGGCAAGTCTCATATGGATTTTCCTCTTCTTGCTCACAGGCGACCAATTAGTTTCATGCTCATCATCAGCATAAGACCAGTTGTAGATCATCCTCTGTAAATCTCCTTGGCCAATGCCTAAATGGTTCTGATAAATGCAGAGTAAATTCCTTCGAATTATTAAAAGCTTGGTCTGTCTTAATATCAATCCCCATGAGCCCTCATCAATAACCAACAAGTCCCAATGAAACAGTCACCCACTTGAGTTTATCGTTTCCACCTAGATAAGCAGAACCTTTCAAGTCTTGAAGACCGATAAAAGCGTTGTCTTACATGTCATCTAAATACCAACAAATTCTTTTCGTGATAGACGACTTTATGGCTATCCGATTCAGAAACAAACTTATAAGTCGTTTGACCCACATGAATTTTCAAAATCATCATAATGTTGAATTACAACAGGTCTGTTGTTACAATCAGGACATTGACAGCTCCATCTCGACGAACCAGGATCACAGGTAGACAAGGTTTCACCAAATCGTGGCTTAGCATTCCAATAGGCCTACCTCAGCATGATCCTGAAAAAGATAATGTCTAGCAAACAGCTTTTCCTCTTTGCCGCAAGATTACAGTCCCGTCCTTTCAGGTTGATAACCGACAAAATCATGCTGAACAAATCAACAAAGAGATTTTTAATTCTCTGAGTCCCATTAGTAAACCATTCAGTCTTAGGACGACGCCCCCACATCATGGAAAGGAAATGAAGGAAATCATGATCCTAAAAGTTTTCCTTACAGTATCTTCCGATAAGCAGCATGTCCATCAATAATATGTCATCTAATATAGTGTCAGTTCCTTAATGTTGTGTGACACACGCCTCAACAACCAATCTTAATCCAGCCTTCATTACTGTTACCGTAGAGTGGTGTAGGCATAGATTTTAGGATGAATCTCTTTGAGGTTTTAATTTCTACCATCAATCCATCTCCTTACATGAGTCTCAATAAGCAAATTTCAGGAGAAAGATCATTTTTTGATAGAGCTGGCGGTCGAATATCAGCAACTGATTGTCCAATCAACGTCCGAATTGACCGTAAAGTCTTTGGAGTGGATATAATGCCATACTGCTTTCGTATTATCTTTGGGTAATTTTCAAAACTCCAAGCACAGCAATAAAAACTATTAATGTATTTTAAACAGTTTCCGTTTCTAAAGAATTAAATTCACCAATGAATAACGTTTCTATACCCGATGATCGGGTACTTGACGGGGTCGAGGATTCTCGCTGATCGTCTTCCCACTTCCATTTGCTTTTGGAAGAATTTGTTTTACTTTTCAAAATTGATGGATACATATAAATCTTTTCTAAACCATTTATATACACGTTCATTATTAAACGCCCATATATTTTAACATACCATTTCATCTTTAGAAGTTTAACATCAAAAAAATAATTCAGGCAATTTTCAAAAGCATTAGAAGCAATTCACTGAAACTCTTCACAAGATTAGGAAATTGCATAAATCAAATCAGAATATCGATATGATCCTCTCATTAGCAACAAATTGATCAACAGATTCAAAACCTTTCTTAATAACTTTTTCTAATTGAATTCATTTACAAGGGAACAAAATCAATTGATTCAAATTCTTGTTCAGTATTTACAATATAATCAGTTACTCTAATTTCTAATATCAGTTCCAGGAAAATATTGTTACTTTTTTTGTTCAAAAAAGATACCTTTACATGTTGGATTATTCTCAACATTTGCTGATTCCAAGTTTTGAGTCCTCCATTTGATAAAAATTCAGCAGGAGTTATTAAAGATATTTTCCAGAAATTAGGCGATTCTGAAATAAATTTTAGATATATGGTAAGCATTATCCTGTATTTGTTCCCTGCGCCCTCCAGTAAGGCGTGATCATCACGACATCAAATTTCATTTCCTTTACCTTCCTCACTAGATAGGCGCTCAAAAACCCATCATCTTGTTCTTTTCCAGTCTTGATTTGGGGTTTGACTTCTGCTTCATGTTCTACTTCCAGCCCAACTGGAAAACAAGCTTTAACTGCTGAGATTGTCTTTTGTGTAGCTGAGCAGACTAATTAACCATCCATCTGAAAGACATTGTAGGACACAATTAAATGCAATTTTTCTTGCTCCAATAGTCATTGATTTCCAGTCTTTGCAGATAGTAGTCTTCAAACGTTGCCAAAGATTTTCACGCGCCAAAAAGCAGAACTCCCCTTGATACTCATAGCCATGCCACGATAGGCATCTTTACAGTTCATAAAGCGACTTCATCTGAAGCCTCACGACTAATACGCGTACCTTCATCAACAAAACCAACTCGCCTGTGGATAACGGAATTTCACCAGTTACCGTATCATAACGCGTTACCATATATAAGGTGCTTCTCACTGGCTGCAAGTGACTTCCCAGCGCAATGGACAGGTTCCGCACCCAATCCGCCCGCCCACGCAGCTTGTTTTGTTTTTTAACCAACCGTTGGCGGAAGACTCGGTTTCCAATTCTGTCTTGGTCTTTGCTCATACTAGATTCTTCGATCGGGGTTGAATCAGTTTGCATAGTCTCGCCCACTGGTTTCGATGGTGATGCGATCACTTGAAACCCTTCCAATTCATAAGAATGCGTCGCCCAAACAATTGGTCAAAACTGACTTTTAAAAAATAATTTTTAATAAGTCAGCCGATTCTTTAGATAAACTTTCTTCAATATCTATTGTCATAAGCAACTCTCCTATATTAAGCCCTATTATATCACATTTAATATTTTCAAAATCAAATTCAAACCACATGTCATGTCGCTCATCGTATTTCAAGCACACAGTCTGCGGCTAGCTTCCAGTTTGCTCTTTTGATTTTCATTGAGTATAAGAATGAAAATACTTGAAAAGCAGTAATTAACAAATATCTCCGATGACCAACTTCTAGAGTAGCTACGACTCAATCTCATCATCTGCTAAATTTGGTACGATAACCTGATAATCATCACTCGAGTATGCCATTGACCAACGCGATTGCAAACTGCAAAGCTCTTTCCGTGTCGTTCGATCGGTCCAAAACATTGGTTTGGTAAATAGTTTGTAATTAGCTTCAGCAGTACACCCGGTCCAATTTCTCACTGTTTTCTTGATGAAACGTCTTGCTGGAACTCACTTTATACAAATTATTCATCCTCCAAGCCTCAAATCATGCATCATTTCTTCCTCAGCAATGTCTCAACTCCTTTTCTGCAAGTCTTCTAACATACTCTTGATAGGCTCAAATCCGCCACACGAGCGTCGTGTATCTGTCTTCTAGAGCTTCAAGAGTTTTTGGTGCGAATAGTTCCGACAGGGAAACTCCTTCCAAACTTCTAGCCATTGCCTTTACAATGTTTTATCAGCTTCAGAAACCCTTAATGTAATAATAGGGCTAGTCATCTTTTGCACTCCTTTTAATGGTAACACCATCATTACTTTTTAGGTGTGTTCAGTCAATCATAAAAAGAACACCTCTTAGAATGCTGTTCTTTCTTATATCTGTCAATGAAAAGTGTTGCACTCGGTGAGGCATCACAACCTTAAAGTCTACTCCGACTCGTGATCAGCTTTGGTGCTAACGGTCAGATATCGACCATGGTCCTGTGAGCCAGTTCCTCGATATTGTTTTCTTAGACAAACGTCAAGGTAGATTTTCTTAGTGGTCGATTTCCCAGCGTCCGAATCAGCTTGCGCAGCACCCGTCCGCCAAGAAAGGTGACCCGAGATCCGATAGGATCTGTCGTTACTGAGTCGCCAAGCATAGAAACCTGCGTCGCAAAAATCTCCCACACATCATGGCTGGACCTCGATAAGATAGCCATCTGCATTTCTCGACAATTCCTGCCATGCGTCACTCACATAACCTGTGTCTGTCAAATAGGGCGCCAAAACTCTTGTCATCCTTCTCATAAAGCGACAGAACTGGCGGTGATGCACTGCATTCAGCGGCTTACACTACTCTCGTAATGTCGATATATCTCCAAAGGTTTTGGTTTTGCCCATCTCAAAGATATGTCTCGCGAAGAATCCACCTTGCCAAGACACTTTGCTATTTTCCATAGCCTAGCCAAGTCATTGGCATAAAGATCCACTGCATGGCTTTCAGGAGCCACAAAACACCCACTCCATGGATGTGGTCTGAATGCTCATGCGTAATCAAGTGATGGCATCCAGGTCTTCTGGTTTGCGATTACTTTCATGCAAGTAGGCTGGTGATTCTTTTCTTACCAGACAAGCCCGCATCCACTAAAAGTTTCTTTTTGTCTCCAGATAAAAGGCGAATTTGCACTGGAACCCGACGCTAAAATACTGTATTTAAAGCCTGTTTCACTCATTCTAGTCTTTCTACTTCGTCCTCCCATACTTCTTCTCTTTTCACTGCATCCTTATCACAGGGAGCACAATGCGTAAAGGTTGATCCCTCTACCGTATTCACTTTTGGCCCAAATAAAGCCCTCATGTTGCTTTGACAATTTCTCAGCACTATAGCTGCGATCTGCGCACCCACCTCGCACGACTTCCAGCGCGATCCATCACATGATAAAACGGTCAAAAGATACGTGGCAAATCCTGCTTGTGGCACGCCCAAGCCTCGTCTGAGATGGATAAAATCATCTGATCATCAGTTGCCCTCATGGTCACTGTGATTTTCCCACCATCTGGTAAGAATACTTAATGGCATTAGTTGAGAATATTGTCAATCACTCCGTGTCATCTTTATCTGCAGCAACTCTATCAGACTGGACAGGTAATCGGATAATCCCTACCATCATCTGTATTTCTTCTCTTCATCTGGTCCCCCATCTTTATCAAAGCGGTTAAGAATAACAAGGTAATAAAAGGCAGTGAAACTACTCGTATCTCATCACATCCAGCTGACTGCTGCAGCTATCAATACGTGAAAGATGGAGTAGTCTGTCACGTCCTATCATACGGTTAGCTCGTGTCTAGGAGAGACCTTTGATCAAAGTCTGGCGCGATCAGGCTCGACAAGGCATCTTCACTCCAAGGCTTTCAAGATAAGATTTCGACACTATGTCAGAGGCGTCCGTAGCTCATGCACCAACGCTGAAACAAAGAGCCGCTGTTCGTGCTCTGTTCCTTTCTCCTGCTCCGTCGTATCGTGTAAAAACAGCAACCAGACCAGAGATACAGCCAGACTCACGACGGATCAAAAGCGAAACGGTAACATGTAGTTGACTCAGATAATTCACTCATTGCATCCTGAGAATCAATCATGAGCTCTAGGAACTCTGGGCGATCAAAGTCGCGACTAGTTCACAGTCACCAACTCTAAGCCACCCCAGGATACTGTATCAGAAACTGATCTTCTCTCTGAACACCCAGCTGTTTCTTAGCTGCATGTTAATCATGGTAATCTTACCACGGCGATTGGTCGCAAGGACTCCGTCGTCGCGTAAGAGAGGACACTGTGCAACCGTTTACCTCTTGTTCCAGATTTTCTTGGGTCAAGCGGATTACTCGATGAAATCATTGAGATTATTGGTAAATATTAGTGATTTCAGAGCTTCCCTGCATATCCAATACCTGAGAATAACTCTCCCTGCAATCAGGTCCTTTCACCTTGATTGATTTGTCTTCAGCCGAACATTATCCCGACGATTTTCTAGTCAAGAGCAAGGTCACGACTAAAATAAAACCAGTAGTAGAATGAGGACAAAGTTAAAATCACTGGTTAAAACTGTGATCTTTAATTAGTCTAATCATTATTTCATAATAAATCCAACACCGTCGACGTAAGTTAGGATATACTCAGGACGACTCGGTGTGGCTTCTCGATCTTCTCACGCAAACCCAACATCTGGCAGGCTTATGCACAAAGCCAACTTAGACAGTAGCAAAGACTAGCTATTGTGTCTTCTTTGTTATTTTTTTGGTATAATAGTAGAGAAAAAGGTGAACAAATGAAAAAAATATTAATTGTAGATGATGAAAAACCAATCTCGGATATTATCAAGTTTAATATGACCAAGGAAGGTTACGAAGTTGTAACTGCTTTTAATGGTCGTGAAGCGCTAGAACAATTTGAAGCAGAGCAACCAGATATTATTATTCTGGATTTGATGCTTCCAGAAATTGATGGTTTAGAAGTTGCGAAGACTATTCGCAAGACAAGTAGTGTGCCTATTATCATGCTGTCGGCTAAAGACAGTGAATTTGATAAGGTTATCGGTTTAGAGCTTGGAGCGGATGACTATGTGACAAAACCCTTCTCAAATCGTGAGTTGCAGGCGCGTGTCAAAGCTCTTCTTCGTCGCACGGACTTGGCTTCTGTAGATAATCAAGAATCAGATGAAAAGAAAACCCAGCCCTTGCAAATTGGGGACTTGGAGATTGTGCCAGATGCCTATGTGGCTAAAGAAAATATGGTGAAGAACTAGACTTAACCCACCGTGAATTTGAACTCTTGTACCACTTGGCTTCTCATATTGGTCAAGTGATTACACGTGAACACTTGCTTGAAACGGTCTGGGGTTATGATTATTTCGGAGATGTTCGGACTGTTGACGTAACTATCAGACGTTTGCGTGAGAAGATTGAAGATACACCAAGTCGTCCTGAGTATATCCTAACACGTCGCGGTGTTGGTTATTATATGAGAAATAATGATTAAACTAATTAAAGATACAGTTTTAACCAGTGATTTTATCTTTATCCTCATTTCTACTTGGCTTTTATTTTTAGTAGTGACCTTGCTTTTACTAGAAAATCGTCGGGATAATATTCGGTTGAAGCAAATCAATCAAAAGGTAAAAGACTTGATTGCAGGAGATTATTCTCAGGTATTGGATATGCAGGGAAGTTCTGAAATCACTAATATTACCAATAATCTCAATGATTTATCAGAAGTAATCCGCTTGACCCAAGAAAATCTGGAACAAGAGAGTAAACGGTTGCATAGTATCCTCTCTTACATGACAGATGGAGTCCTTGCGACCAATCGTCGTGGTAAGATTACTATGATTAATGACATGGCTAAGAAACAGCTAGGTGTTCAGAAGGAAGATGTTCTAAACAAAAGTATCCTAGAATTGCTTAAGATTGAAGATGAGTATGAACTTCGCGATTTGATCACCCAGATTCCTGAGCTTATGATTGATTCTCAGGATGGTAATGGTGAATATCTGAGTCTTCGTGTACGTTTTGCTTTGATCCGTCGTGAGTCTGGCTTTATCTCTGGTTTGGTTGCTGTTTTACACGATACGACGGAGCAGGAGAAGGAAGAACGCGAACGTAGACTCTTTGTTTCCAACGTTAGTCATGAGCTACGGACGCCTCTGACTAGTGTAAAATCCTATCTTGAAGCCTTGGATGAAGGAGCCTTGTCAGAACCTGTCGCACCAGACTTTATCAAGGTCTCTCTAGACGAAACTAACCGTATGATGCGGATGGTGACAGACCTTCTCCATCTTTCACGTATTGATAATGCAACCAGTCATTTGGATGTAGAGATGATTAATTTCACTGCTTTTATTACCTTTATTCTCAACCGTTTTGATAAGATGAGGGGACCAGATGAAGAGAAGAAATACGAATTGGTTAGAGATTATCCGATTACCTCTGTCTGGATTGAAATTGATACAGATAAAGATGACACAGGTGATTGATAATATTCTCAACAATGCCATTAAGTATTCACCAGATGGTGGGAAAAATCACAGTGACCATGAAGACAACTGATGATCAGATGATTTTATCTATCTCAGATCAAGGATTGGGGATACCAAAGCAAGATTTGCCACGTATCTTTGACCGTTTTCTATCGTGTGGATCGTGCTAGAAGTCGTGCCCAAGGTGGTACAGGGTCTAGGACTAGCTATTGCTAAAGAGATTATCAAACAACATAAGGGATTTATTTGGGCCAAGAGTGAATACGGTAAGGGATCAACCTTTACCATTGTGCTCCCTTATGATAAGGATGCAGTAAAAGAAGAAGTATGGGAGGATGAAGTAGAAGACTAGAATGAGTGAAACAGGCTTTAAATACAGTATTTTAGCGTCGGGTTCCAGTGGAAATTCCTTTTATCTGGAAACCCCAAAAAAAAAGCTTTTAGTGGATGCAGGCTTGTCTGGTAAGAAAATCACCAGCCTACTTGCTGAAATTAATCGCAAAGCCAGAAGATTTGGATGCCATCTTGATTACGCATGAGCATTCAGACCATATCCATGGAGTGGGTGTTTTGGCTCGCAAGTATGGTATGGATTTGTATGCCAATGAAAAGACCTGGCAGGCTATGGAAAATAGCAAGTATCTTGGCAAGGTGGATTCTTCGCAAAAGCATATCTTTGAAATGGGCAAAACCAAAACATTTGGAGATATCGATATCGAGAGTTTTGGTGTTAGCCATGATGCAGTCGCACCGCAGTTCTATCGCTTTATGAAGGATGATAAGAGTTTTGTCTTTCTGACTGATACAGGTTATGTTAGTGACCGTATGGCAGGGATTGTCGAAAATGCAGATGGCTATCTTATCGAGTCCAATCATGATGTAGAGATTTTGCGAGCAGGTTCTTACGCTTGGCGACTCAAACAACGAATCCTATCGGATCTGGGTCACCTTTCTAACGAGGATGGTGCTGAAGCAATGATTCGGACCCTAGGGAAATCGCACTAAGAAAATCTACCTTGGACATTTATCTAAGGAAAACAATATCAAGGAACTGGCTCACATGACCATGGTCAATCAGCTAGCACAAGCTGATCTGGGAGTCGGAGTAGACTTTAAGGTTTATGATACCTCACCAGATACCGCAACACCATTGACAGATATATAGAAAGAACGCTAAGAAGGTGTTCTTTTTATATTGACTGAACACCTAAAAAGTAATACAATGGTGTTACCATTAAAAAAAGGGAGTACAAAAGATGACTACTATTACATTAAAAGTTTCTGAAGCTGATAAAACATTTATGAAAGCAATGGCTAAGTTTGAAGGAGTTTCCCTGTCGGAACTTATCCGCACCAAAACTCTTGAAGCTCTAGAAGACGAATACGATGCTCGTGTGGCAGATTTAGCCTATCAAGAGTATTTAGAAGACTTGGAAAAAAAGGAGTTGAACCCATTACTTGGGAAGAAATGATGCATGATTTAGGCTTGGAGGATGAATAATTTGTATAAATTAGTTCCAACAAGACGTTTCATCAAGCAATTAAAAAAATTGGATCGTTATACGCAGAAGATAATTACAAACTATTTACAAACCAATGTTTTGGAAGACCCGAGACGACACGGAAAGGCTTTGGTTGGTAATCGCGTTGGTCAATGGCGCTATAGAATTGGTAATTATCGAGTTATCGTACAAATTGTAGATGATGAATTAGTCATTGCTACTTTAGAAGTTGGTCATCGGAGAGATATTTATTGAATTACTTTTTTCCAAGTAAATTTTCATTCTTTATACTCAATGAAAATCAAAGAGCAAACTAGGAAGCTAGCCGCAGGCTGTACTTGAGTACGGTAAGGCGACGCTGACGTGGTTTGAATTTGATTTTTGAAGAGTATTAAAATGTGATATAATAGGGCTTACAATATAGGAGAGGTTGCTTATGACAATAGATATTAGTGAAGAAAGTTTATCTAAAGAATCGGCTGACTTATTAAAAATTATTTTAAAAGATCGAACGACCAAGAAAAATATTGTTTGGGCGACGCATTCTTATGAATTGTTAGGAAAGGGATTTGCTCCAAGTGATCGCATCACTCCAAGTAGGGTGACGGGAGCCTATGCAAACTTGATTCAACCCCGATCAGAAAAGTCTAAGTATGAGCAAAAAGACCGAACCAAGATTAGAGCCGAAGTCTTTACGCCAACTTGGTTAGTTAAAAAGCAAAATGGCTACGTGGAAGCTGAGCTTGAATCTCTGGATCTTGAAGATTATATCCAATTACGCTGGCTAGAAATCACCTGTGGTGAAGCACCTTATATGGTAACGCGTTATGATACAGTAACTGGTGAGGAAATTCCGTTATCTGAGCGAGTTGGTTTTGTTGATAGAAAATTACAGCGTATTAGTCGTGAGGCTTCAGATGAAGTCGCCTTTTATGAACTTGTAAAAGATGCCTATCATGCTTCTTATGGCTATGAGTATCAAGGGGATTCTCTGCTTTTGGCGCGTGAAAATCTTTTAGCAACATTTGAAGACTACTATCTTGCAAAGACTGGAAATCAACCGACCTTAGAGCAAAAGAAAGAAATTGCGACTATTATATCCTACAATGTCTTTCAGATGGATGGATTGAAAAAAATTAGTCCTTACTCAGCTACACAAAAGCAATCTCAACAGTTAAGCTTGTTTTCAGATGAGCTGGAAGTAGAACAAGCAGAAGAATCTAAAACCCAAATCAAAGACTGGAAAAAGAACAAGATGATAGGTTTTGAGCGCCTATCTAGTGAGGAAAGTGAAATGAAATTTGATGTCGTGATAGGAAATCCGCCTTACCAAGAGGAGGCGCAGGGAACAAGTACGAAGGATATGCCTATATATCACAAATTTATTTTCAGAATCATACAAAATTTCTAGAAAAGTATCTTTAATAACTCCTGCTAGATTTTTTTATCAAATGCTGGAGGGACTCCAAAAACTTGGAATCAACAAATGTTGAATAATCAACATGTAAAGGTATCTTTTTTTGAACAAAAAAGTGGCAATGTTTTTCCTGGAACTGATATTAAAGGTGGGGTAGCAGTTACTTATTATGATACTGAACAAGAATTTGAATCAATTGAAGTTTTTTTGTTCCCTTTATAGAAATGAATTCAATTAGAAAAAAAGTTATTAAGAAAAATTTTGAATCTATTGATCAATTTGTTACTAATAGAGGATCATATCGATATTCTGATTTGATTTATACAGATTTTCCTAATCTTATGAAGAGAGTTTCAGATAGGAGAGTTGCTTCTAATGCTTTTTGAAAAATTGCCTGAATTATTTTTGATGTTAAACCCTAAAGATGGAAATGAGTATATTAAAAATATATGGGCGTTTTTAATAATGAACGTGTATATAAATGGTTTAGAAAAGATTATGTAACATGTCCATCAAATTTTGAAAAGTATAAAATAATTCTTCCAAAAGCAAATGGAAGTGGGGCGATTGGCGAAGTCCTATCGACCCCCGTCATCGGGTACCCCGTCATCGGGTATACAGAAACGTTTATTTCTGTTGGTGAATTTAATTCTTTAGAAGAAGCAGAGGCTTGTTTAAAATACATTAAATCTAAGTTTTTGCGCACAATGCTTGGAGTTTTGAAAATTACTCAAGATAATACGAAAGCAGTATGGCATTATATCCCACTCCAAGACTTTACGGTCAATTCGGACATTGATTGGACACAATCAGTGGCTGATATTGACCGCCAGCTCTATCAAAAATATGATCTTTCTCCTGAAGAAATTGCTTTTATTGAGACTCATGTAAGGGAGATGGATTGATGGTAGAAATTAAAACCTCTAAAGAGATTCATCCTAAAATCTATGCCTACACCACTCCTACGGTAACCAGTAATGAAGGCTGGATTAAGATTGGTTATACAGAACGTGATGTCACACAACGTATCAAGGAGCAAACGCATACTGCTCATATAGCTACAGACATATTGTGGACTGGACAAGCTACTTATACAGAAGATCCTGATAAGGGGAAAACTTTCAAGGATCATGATTTCCATCATTTCCTTTCTTTCCATGATGTAGAACGTCGTCCCAAGACTGAATGGTTTTACTTTAATGGAACTCCTGAAAAATCTAAAAATCTCTTTGATAAGTTTGTTCAGCATGATTTGTCAGGTTATCAGCCTGGAAAAGGACAGGACTATACCTTGCGACAAGAGCAGGAAGAAGCAGTTGCTAAGACATTAGCTTATTTCCAAGAACATGCTGGAGGCAAATTTCTCTGGAATGCCAAGCCACGATTTGGTAAAACCTTGTCTACCTATGACCTAGCTCGTCGAATGGAAGCTGTTAATGTTCTAATTGTAACCAACAGGCCTGCCATTGCTAATTCATGGTATGATGATTTTGAAACATTCATAGCAGGTCAAACGACTTATAAGTTTGTTTCTGAATCGGATAGCCTTAAGAGTCGTCCAACCTTATCACGTAAAGAATTTGTTGGTATTTTAGATGACGATGTAAGACAACTTGCTTTTATCAGTCTTCAAGACTTGAAAGGTTCTGTTTATTTAGGTGGAGAGCACGATAAACTCAAGTGGGTGACTGATTTGCATTGGGATTTATTGGTTATCGATGAGGCTCACGAAGGAGTTGATACCTTCAAGACTGACCAAACCTTTAATAAGATTCGTAGAAACTTTACTTTACATCTTTCTGGAACTCCATTTAAGGCATTGGCTAAAGGAGAGTTTACAGAGGAGCAGATCTACAACTGGTCTTATGCTGATGAGCAGGCAGCCAAAACGAATTGGTCGCCTGAGCAAGAAGAGGAAAATCCATATGAGAGCTTGCCTCAGTTAAATCTCTTTACGTATCAAATGTCTCAGATGATTGGTGAGGAGTTAGAAAAAGGCGCTCAACTCGATGGAGAGAACATCGACTATGCTTTTGACTTGAGTGAATTTTTCGCTACAGATGATAAAGGGAAATTTATCCATGAGCAAGATGTCAGAAATTGGATAAATACTCTATCAAGCAATGAAAAGTATCCTTTTTCAACCAAAGAACTTCGTAATGAACTCAAGCATACTTTTTGGCTTTTGGAACGTGTCGCCTCAGCTAAAGCCTTAAAATCCCTACTAGAAGAACACCCAATTTATGAAAACTATGAGATTGTTCTAGCTGCAGGTGACGGACGTATGTCCGAAGAAGACGATAGAGTCAAACTCAAATCCTTAGATTTGGTTAGACAAGCGATAGCAGATAATGATAAAACTATTACCCTATCCGTCGGTCAGTTGACGACAGGGGTCACCATCCCTGAATGGACGGGCGTATTGATGTTATCAAACTTGAAATCACCAGCTCTTTATATGCAAGCTGCATTTCGTGCTCAGAACCCATATTCATGGACCGATAGCAAAGGAAATCATTTCCGCAAAGAAAAAGCCTATGTATTTGACTTTGCACCGGAAAGAACCTTGATTCTCTTTGATGAGTTTGCCAACAACTTATCGCTTGCTACTGCAGGAGGCTGCGGGACTTCGACAACTCGTGAAGAAAACATCAGAGAATTACTAAATTTCTTCCCTGTCATAGCTGAAGATCGTGCTGGTAAGATGGTTAAAATTGATGCCAAGGCGGTTCTAACTATCCCTCGTCAGATTAAAGCTAGAGAAGTTCTTAAACGAGGCTTTATGTCCAATCTATTATTTGATAATATCAGCGGTATTTTCCAAGCTAGTCAAACATTTCTAGATATTTTAAATGAGCTGCCAGTTGAAAAGGAAGGCAAGTTACAAACACCTTCTGATTTACTAGATTTTTCAGATGTTACAGTAGATGATGAAGGAAATGCAGTAGTAGACCATGAAATTGTAATTAATCAGCAAATGCGACTTTTTGGTGAAAAAGTCTATGGACTTAGTCAATCTGTGACAGATTTGTTCACTAAGGATGAGGACAGAACTCAAACAGCTGGTTAATGATTTGAGCAAGACAGTTTCTTCAGTGATTGTAGAAGATTTGAAAGGTGAATACAACCTTAAAACTCGAGAAACAGATCAAATCAAGAAACAAATTACAGCAACATTTGAGAATGAAGTTCGAAAAAATGAGATAGAACGTAAAATTACTGAAGCTCATATCAAGGAAGAGTTGCAGCAACAGCTCAAGGAAGTAAATGATAAGGAGCAGAAAGATAAGATTCAAGAAGATCTTGAAAGACGAATAGAAGAAAATAATCTCATCCACAAAGAAAAACTAGAGCAAACACTTAAAAAAGAAGTGGAAAAAATGCCTGAGAAGATTATCGAACAGGTTGAGATAAAACGTGTTGAGCAGTTGAAACAATCAGCTCAAGATGAGATTCGTGACCATCTTCGTGGATTTGCACGAACCATCCCAAGTTTCATCATGGCCTATGGCAATCAATCTCTAACACTTGATAATTTTGATACCTTTGTTCCTGAGCAAGTCTTCTTTGGGGTGACTGGTATTACGATTGATCAATTTCGTTATTTGAGAGATGGTGGACAAGATTTTGCAGGACATCTCTTTGATCGAGCAACATTTGATGAAGCAATCCAAGAATTTCTTCGCAAGAAAGAGGAGTTGGCGGATTATTTTAAAGACCAAAAAGAAGATATTTTCGACTATATTCCACCACAGAAAACCAATCAGATTTTCACTCCTAAACGGGTAGTGAAGAGGATGGTAGATGATCTTGAAAAAGAAAATCCAGGAATATTTGATGATCCATTTAAGACATTCATTGATTTGTACATGAAGTCTGGTCTCTATATTGCTGAACTTGTTAAGCGGCTATATAATAGCGAAGGTTTGAAAGATGCTTTTCCAAATTCTGAGGAACGCTTAAAGCATATCCTGGAAAATCAAGTTTATGGATTTGCACCTTCAGAGATTATCTATAACATCTCGACTAATTTTTATCTTTGGAAATCTTTCTAAAGATATCAGTAGGAAGAATTTTGTTTTTAGAAGATACTATTCCAGCAGCTAAAGAAGGAAGAATTCAGGAGTTGGTTGATTCCTATTTTTGAAAATAATTAAAAAGAAGGCGAGTACCTTCTTTTTATATCTTTTACAATCCTGCGAAATCTT
>BNJS01003390.1_pt1 | contig 16834 bp, 29 predicted proteins | sample 8540461 | NCBI WGS metagenome assembly BNJS01 (sample SAMD00202454, study PRJDB9452) | human saliva metagenome | isolation source: human saliva | place: Japan
TTCTAGCGTATCTTTCTGCGTCAAGAACAAGAAAATGTGTATATTTTACAGAAAAAGCTGTCGCGCGAAAATCGTTCACGCAACAGCTTTGCTTCTGCACTACCATCGATGCAGGGGATTTTTGCCCTCACTGCACCACGTGCATCCTGCTCCGCCGTATCTCCGGCGGCTCATGCTCTTTTGTTTCACGGGCGGTGCATCCTTGCTGCGGTCGCGATGCCGAGCAGCATCCCCATCCCCGCCATCGTCACGATCAGCGACGAACCGCCGTAGCTGATGAACGGCAGCGGCACGCCCACGACGGGGAGCAGTCCCGCAACCATTGCGAGATTGGCGAGTGCCTGTCCGACGACAAGGAAGATGATGCCGAGCGAGCACCTGTCCGAACGTATCCTTTGCCCGCGTCGCTACGCGAATGCTCGCGACCAACAGAACGGCGAACAGGAAGAAGATCAGCAATACGCCGAAGAAGCCATGCTCCTGACTGAAAATCGCAAAGGCGAAATCCGTATGCGCCTCAGGAAGGTACTCATATTTACTCACGCCGTCGCCGAAACCCATGCCGAAAATACCGCCCGAGCCGATCGTCGAGAGGACTGCACCATCTGATAGCCCGCGTTCCGTGCATCCGACCACGGATCAAGCCACACCTCCATGCGCTTCATGCGATAGGGCTGCAGCGTCCCGATCGCAAGTGCCGCCAATGCGACAGGGATCAGGATCAGCACCCAGCGGCGCGGCGGAACGAGCAGGACGAGTGCCATAAAAAGCGGCACACCGAACACGATGCACGCCGTCCCAAAGTCCGGCTCACGATAGACGAGAAACGCCATGAGGAGAATCGCGCCGAACGGAATTGCAACACGCGGCCAGTCACGATCCATGCGGAACCGCTCCTTTCGCGAGCACCGCCGAGATCGAGAACGAGCCCATGAGCACGCCCATGAGCTTGGCGAACTCCGCCGGCTGAAAAGCTCAGAGGTGAGGGCGATCCACCGCTGCGCGCCATTGATTGTCGTCCCCACAAAGAGAACCGCCACGAGCAGGAAGAGATTGATCCCCAGCCCGATGAACGCAGGCCCGCGCAGCCGCTGATAGTTGATCCGCCGGCAGAGCCAGCAGGCAACCGTACCGAGCAGAAGCCATTGGAGATGCCGCTGCAAAAAATAATACGGATTCTCGAAGTTCATTGCCGCCAGTACATAGCTCGAACTGAACACATTGATCGTTCCCGTCACGAGGAGAATCGCCATGACGATGACGATCGGCTCCGTCTCGCTCTTAAAGAGCGTATACCGCGTGCGCATCACACATCCCCTGCGGGACGATGCGCCACGAGCCGACCGATCTTTGCGCCGCGTGCACTGAACTTTCGCTCATACTCCGTCATGATATTGTCCGCCTCGCCGAGCGCATGAAGATCGTGCGTCACATCCGTCAGATGCCACCCCTCACGCTCCATAGTCTCAAGCGAGTAGGCAAAGAGCCCTGTGTTATCCGTCTTGAAACGAATCTCGCCGCCCTCCCTGAGCACCGTGCGGTAACGCGCGAGAAACACCTCGCTCGTCAGACGGCGTTTCGCATGCCGCGCCTTCGGCCACGGGTCGGAGAAGTTCAGATAGATGCGATCGACCTCATGCGGGGCAAAAGAGCTCCGTCAGACGCGCCGCGTCAAAGACGAGCAGGCGGACATTCGTCAGCTCCCGCTCTGCCGCCTTGCGTGCCGCGGTAAAGCACGCCCTGCTGCGCTCGAGCCCGACGTAATTCACCTCGGGATGACGTGCCGCAAGCTCCCGTCAGAAATCCCCTTGCCGACACCGATCTCCACGTGAAGGGGCGCACTGCGTCCGAACTGCTCCGCCCAGTGCCCGGCAGACCCTGTCCAGTCCCCGCCGAGCGGCGTGACAAACGCCGCATAGTCCAAAATTGCCGTGTCAATCCACGGCTTTCGCCTCAGTCTCATATCCCCATCCCGCTCCGCATGAATAACGCGCCCCCGTCAGCGCAGCAAGCACGCAGAGGGGGCGCATCGCATCAATCGTTGCTTACCAGATCTTGCCTAGCTGGAACCAGACACGGCCGCGTGCGTTATTCTTCGGTGCGACCGACGAATCGAGCCGATGCGCCGCGCATAGTCGAGACGTGCAAACCAGTCGCCCGGTGCGCTGTACGCCGCGCCGATTCCCCAGCCGCGCAGCGATACGTGGTTGTCTCCCTCGTCCACCGGACTCTTGCTCACGCGCACAACACCCGTATCGTAGAACGTGCTGAGCGTCAACCCGCGCACAGGCGTATGCCAGCGCAGTTCCGCCGTGCCGAGCACGCCCTCATCGCCCGAGCCCTCGCCCTGTGCGTAGGCACGCACGCCGTTCAGGCGCCGAGGTAGAACTCCTCCGAGCTGTCGAGATTGCGGCTCGCCTTCTGCCCCGACACCTTCACGAGGAAATCCGTCGCGTGCCCAATCTTCTGCACGGCCGTCAGGTCAGCCTCGAGTTTTGGCATACGTGCCCTCGTCGACATTGTTGACCATGCCGAGCACCGTGCTATAGAACGAATCATAGCTCAGCGTGCCGAGCGTCAGATTCGTACTGTAGTCGAGACTCAGCCCGCCCGACTGCTGCGAACCGACCAGCCCCGCATAGATGCTGTGCGTATGCTTCTTTCCCTCGAGGTCAAACGCCGTAATATCGTCCTCCAGATCGCGGTAGTTGTACCCATAGCGCAGGGCGAGACTGCGGTTCGTCTGATGGAAAATCGGCACGCGGCCGAAGATCGTCACCGTCGTCGACTTGCCCTCGGCGCCGATCTTCGCGAGTTGGCCGCCGACCTCGTAGTTCATGCGTGAAATACCCACGCCGAGCGTCGAGCCGCCGCGTCCGACCACCGTCTCATAGTTTGCGTAGAAATTGCGCAGGCTTCCATTGGAGATCAGCCCGCCGACATTCACCTTATCGCCGGTACCCGACGGATCGTAGAGCGTCTCCTGCAGACCGTAGCGATAACGTCCCGTCGAGGGGCTGCCGTAGTTCTCCACATAGAAAATCGTATTGGACTCCTTCGAGTCCTCGATGCGCACCGTCAGCTTGCTCGTGCCCGAACTCCCTGCCGGGGCTCAGCACACCCACGGCGCGCGCCCGTCGCATCCGACACCGAGTAAAGCGCCGTCTCGAGCTTATCCGTCGTGATGATGTCATCCGCCTTCAGCGCCGCAATGATACGCTGTGCCACAGGTGTCTTGAGACGGCTGCTGTTGTCAATGGCGATCTCATCATAGCGTCCCGGGATGATGCGCAGGACGACCGTTCCCGTCCGGGCTGTCCTGCGGCGGGAGGTGATCGCCGCCGCGGCAGGATAACCGTGGGTGCGGCAGTATGTCGTCAGAGCATCCACCGTGCGGCGCAGATCGGCAATCGTCTTGCCCTTGCCCATCCCCTCCTGCAGGAGCGTGACAAGCGGCGCCTTATCAAGATTCAGATCGGGAGCCTCCAGAATGAAGTTCTCCACCGTAAACGTCGCATCATAATGATCCTGCTGATACGTCGGCGTCCGATCCTCCACACCGATCTCCGGCGTCAGCAGCTCACCTGCAATATCCGCCTCAGGCCGCGCAAGCGACGGCGCGGCATCTGCCGCCGTCCCCGCACACAGCACCGCCGTGCAGAGCAGCGCTGCTGCGCCCCGATGCGCCTTCTTCCATCTGCGATGATACATTCCACTATGCACGATCGAACTCAACTCCTACATGATGCTGTCGAACACTCTTCCTCATCTGAGGTGCCATTGTGCTAGACACACAAATCCATTTATATTCTAACACCTTCATAAAAACATTTCAACTTTCGCAGTTCCGATTCAATACAGGATTCGTCAATAAAGTACGAAAGCTTAAGGAATCGCTGATAAAATGAGGTCTGCCAGATTGGCGTAGATTTTTCCGAACAAGGTGGAAAACCGGACGCAGAGTGGGGCTCTGTGGAGGATTTTCCGCCGAAGTGCGAGCGAAAAAGATGCGTCAAGATGAGTAGTGCCGAAAGTATCAGCGTTCCTTAACATATTCACGGGAAAACTTGGGGATTACGCCATAATTTGCTATAATACGTATGGGAATATCCTCTGCCCGGCCCCGGCAGAGATCGCTGATCTGCTGGATATTCCCCTGCACGAGGTTGAGTCACTGGCACGAGGAAAATCTGCATGACACAAAAAAAGAAAGACAAGGTAAATATTCTATTTGTCTGCCACGGCAACATCTGCCGCTCGCCGATGGCGGAGTTTGTGATGAAACATCTCGTTCACGAGGCGGGACTGGCGGATCGCATCCGTGTCACCTCAAGGCACTCCATACGGATGAAATCGGCAGCGACACCCACCATGGCACGCGTGCCGTGCTGGACGCACACGCCATCCCATACGAGAAACGCAGTGCGGCGCTCATGACACGCGCCGACTACGACGCCTACGACATCATCATCGGAATGGACGAGGAAAATATGCGCGACCTCGCCCGCCTCACGGGCGGCGATCCCAAAGACAAGGTACACCGCCTCCTCTCCTACATCGGTGAAAACCGCGACGTCGCCGACCCGTGGTATACAGGGAACTTTGACGTGACCTACCGCGACGTGGATGCGGGATGCCGCGCACTGCTCGCAGAACTGGAAAAATAAATCATAAAACAGAGCGCCCCATCGACACAGTACCATCGGTGGGGCGCTCTCTATTTGTTTTGTAAATCTCAGCCGAATACCTCGTCAACGATGGTATAGACCGTGTCGTCGAGGACGTTGATGTCGTTCTGACGGATGTCCACTCCGTCCTTCACCACGTTGATGGCGGGCGGAACGGGGTCAACCTGTGCCGTCGGCTTGCGGCTGTAGTGGTTCGTGCGGTCGAGCGACGCATTCTCATACGCGTACTCGTCCGGCGTCATCTTGCTCACCTGTGTCATCGCCTTGTAGTACTCATAGTCGGGATGTAGTGGTGCGATGTAGAGCGCTGTGTCGTTTGCAGGATCCTCCACAAAGCGGTAGTTGCGCGACACCGTGTCGCCGTCCGTACCGCCTTGTGCTTGTAGGTGCCATTCACGGCATAGTATCCGACGCGCAGACGCGCATTCGGCGAACTATAGTCAATCGTGCCTGGAAGCGGCGTGTCGCTCGGTACAATCTCCGGGAACCTCATTATGACTAAGGTTTGTTCCCTGCGGCGTTCCCGTGTAGCTGGTGGGCAGCCCTTCGTTGATCCAGCGCTCCTGCGGGTCAGCCTTCAGCACGATCTCCTTCGGCGTGATCTTGCCCCTGCCGACATACGGATTCGTCGCTGTCACAGCAGTACCGTCCGCATGGACAACCTCATAGTTGGCGGCATCCGTGCCGGTGAGATCAACCTTATATTTGACATTCTTATCGCCGACCACGCCACGCCCCTGATTCCAGACACCGCCCTGCCATTCGACATTCTTGTCCACATAGTCTGCGGTTGTAACGTTTGACACGGTTCCCGCTGCCGCATCCTTGTAGAATACGGTATCCTCACCATCATCGGGATGCGTCGGTGTTCCGCTATAGTGATGGAACTTGACGAGATTGTCGCCGCCCGTCATGATGAGTGTGCCCTGTGCGTTGCGCGCCTTGCCGATGATCTCTGCCGTCCCATCGTACTCCTTCGTCAGATAGTTCGAGGGGTCGGCGATCAGCTTGCGCTTGTCGATATGTCCGTCACCATCCCTTCGAACGATGCCGTCCCATGTACCGAAATCAAAGTTCTTGTTGCTGATCTTCACCTTGTAATGAACCGTCGGATCTCCGGCGTTCTTATTGTCATACTTCCCGTCAACCGACACATAGTCGTCATCCGTGAGGGTAATCGTCGATGGCGTGCCGCCAACAGTACGTGATGCGTGGCTCGCCGTCTTGTCGAGATACTGCACCGCATTGTGCACGTCCGGCGTGCCGTCGTACTCTTTCCGACGCTTTCCTAAAGGACAGGACAAAGTCTCCATCACTCATCGTCACCGGATTGATCGTCCCCTTGCCATAGCCATCCTCATCGAACTCATAGTTCCCCGCATCGCTGCCGAGCCTCGTATTCATCGCCGCACGGAGACCTGCGTACTGCACATCTTTGCCATTTGGAACGACGTTATTATTCGCATCGCGCGACAACATTCGGGTTCGCGGTAAACTGCCCCATTATTATCACGCTTGCCGTAGGCACTCGTGATGTTGGGAAGCCGCGCCCGTCGCGGTCAGGTTCGTGAGTTTGTTGGAGACGGCAAGCCCCGTCACATCACGGTTCAGCACTGCCGCATCGGCAGCCGAAACAACCGCATCGATCGTCGTATTGACCGCTGTCCCGTCATAGTCCTTGGACACAGTGTCAAAGGTGACATTAACCTTGCGCTTGGTGATTTCATTGTTGGACGGCGACGTAAGTCCCTGTCGTCGGTATCGCCACACCCGACGCATCAACAAGGCGATAGTTCACAGCATCCGCACCACTGAGCGACGGGGGTATAGGCAACTGTCTTGCCCGTACCCGCATTCTTCGTATCGTAGAACGCCGTTGTGGTGTTGCTGACGCGATCCCCCGCGATGAGCCCCGTGAGCTTTACGAGATCATCTGCCGTCGTAACCGTCGCCCCCGATGCGTTCTTTGCTACGCCGAGCACGTCCCGCGTCGCATCGTATGCCTTCGTCAGAGGGCTCTTCACGGCAACGGTAACATCCTTCGTCGTAATAATCCCCGTACTGACGCTTCTCGTAAAGTCGTCAATGGTGAAGTTATTGCCTGTATATTTCAGACCGTAGGTGACGTTCTTGCTCGACCCCACCATCTTGTCATCATAATGCGTCTTTGTCGGGTCAATGGCAATATCCTTCCAAATATTGACCTCTGTCCCGCCAGTGACCACACCGCCGACAACCGTTCCACCAAGGATAACCTTAGCACCCGTCAGATAGTTTTTCAGCGCATCTGCCGTACCGACGTCGTTATGTTTTACCGTCGCCGTACCGTCATAGACCTTGCTCGGTCCTGTCGCATCAAACGCCATAGACACGCGCGGATTCGGATTGTGCGGGTCCGTGGGCGTGGGGTCATACGGCGTGATATGCAGCGGACGAATCTGCCCCTTCGCATCCCCCACCGTATAGTTTTTTTCGTGTCGTCAACACGATAGTTTCCTGCCGTTGTATCACGCGCGGCACGGTCAATCAGTGCGGCGTTCAGTCCCGTGTAGCCGACCGCCTTATCCGTCACTGCGTGGTTCGCATCGCAGCGTACATCCGCACTGGGCTGTCCCGCATCGTCGAGATACTTCCCGTTTATTTTCGTTAGTGAAGCTGTGTCAAGAGACAGCGTGTCTCCGGCGAGGAGCCCATGGAATATGATGTCTCCCGTGGTCAGCCCCGTGACATCTGCCGTGCCGTCGTAGTCTTTTTCCTTACGCCCGACATCAACCGTCAACTTCTTTTTTTATAAATATCCGCCGCACGCCCGTTCACATTCGTCGTACTCAGCGTGTAGTTCGAGAGCGTGGTAGGATCACTGCCCGTAAGCGTCAGCGCATAGTCAACGAGTGCGTCCCGGCGTGTGAGCGGGTGCAAGCGCATCTTCACGCGTCTCCGCCGAGGCATTCTTGGAGCTGTACGTTCCCGTGACTGCCAGATGAACCTTGTTGGCATCCCGCGCAACGATGCCCGTCAGCTTCTCATTTGCCATCGCATTGACGAAGTCTTTATTGTCCTGATCGAACGTCCTCTCCCCGTCATACTCCTTGATGAGATGTGTCAGGGAGCTTCGTCGCTGAGGTCGCGCGGCGTGATCGTGCCCGCCGTATGGCGCACATCATCACGCGACCCCGTAAAAGTCGAAGTTCGTCGTATTGATGCGGATGCCATAGTCGACTTGGTTCGTTCCAACAACATTGGTACCATTGTACGCCGCAGACAGGAGCTCAATATCCGCCAGGTTGATGTTCTTCGTCGCGATAACGGTGCCCGCACTGTTGCGGAGTTTCAGCGTACTCGACGTGAAGTAGTTTTTGGCATGTTCCAGATCGTTATACGAGATATGGGTCGTCGGGTCAGTCCAGACAACCTTGTCCGTACCGTCATACTCCTTCGTCGCAGGGTCAATCTGAATGTCAAAATCATTCCGCGTTACCGTACGCTTCGTGATTGCCCCCTTACCATAGGAAGTATCCGCGATCTCGTAGTTCCCGGCGTATGGCTGTGCATTGAGTGTATCCTTTAGGTTGCGATACTGCACATCCTTGCTGCGCGGGCTGACTGTCCCGGAAGAATTCAAAACGACATTTGGATCGGCAGTAAATGTCGCATCCGTCGTTCCCTTGCCGAAGTCACTTGCAACGCCCGTCATATCGAAAGTTGCCGCCGTGATACCGTCCGCTGTCAGTGTCGCCGCACCGCGCCCGTCACTGTTTCCGGACGTAACGGACGAGATGTTCTTCAACGTATTCTCAGACATCGTATCATACATCTTATCCGCATCGGCAAAGGCGAGCGTGATCTTACGCGGCGAGATCGTTCCCGAGGCGTTCATATTAAGACCATTAGCATTTTCAGCATCGACGGTCGTCGTGCCATCCGAGAGCTTATAGTTCTTCCCGCCATTCGCGGCATCGATCCTGACGTTATAGGCAATCCCTTTCGCCGTCACAGCACCGCTCGTGTCACGGGCAACATTCTTGTCTCGCCGCGCGGTTCGTGAGATTATCGACGTAGTTCGCCGTGATCGTCATCTTTGCGCCGTCGTTCACCGTCGCGCCGTTCGATGTGCGGACGAGCTTGTTGTCGTTCGTTGTTCCCGCCGCATAGATAACGTTGCCGCTTGCGTCGTCGTCAACAAACTTTGTCGTAGTGCCGCGCATTCGTGTCGATGAGCTTCGCATTTGCATCATAGATCTTGTCGATCGCCGAATCCTGTGCGAGACCCAGCTTCAGCACGCGGCGGTCAATCGTACCGCTCGCCGTCTTGGTAAATTCGTTCGTACCGCCGTTCACGATGATGTTGTTCGTGTTCAGACGGAACTTATACGACACCGTATCCGGTGTCCCATTTGTCGCATTCGGACTGGAATAGTGCGTCCCCGTGAGATCCATAACCACAGAGCCGCTAAGGTCAACCCAGTTCCCATTCAGCGTCACACCGATGTTTGTGATATAGTTTTTGACATGAGAATTATCACCGTAATAGATGCCGGACGAAGGATCTTTCCACAGCACCTTGTTTGTCCCGTCGTAGACCTTCTCCGCGTTTCCGGCCGTAAAGGTAAAGGAGGGGTCATTTACATTGATCGTCGCCTTCTCAATATATCCCTTCCCGTAGCCGTCCGTATCGAACTCATAGTTCCCGGCATCGCCTCCGAGGGATGCATTCATCGCCGACCGCAGCCCTGCGTACTGGACATCCTTGTTCGTCCCCGCATTGGCATCAGTGGTAAAGCCCGTGCCCGTACGCTTGCCGTAGTTGCTTACGATATTCGGCGTCGCGCCCGTCGCGTCCAGATTCGTGAGTTTGTTGGCGACGGCAAGCCCCGTCACATCACGGTTCAGCACTGCTGCATCGGCAGGCGAAACAGACGCATCAATCGCGGTATTTTTCGAAAGACCGTCATAGGGTTTATTCTGCTCGCCAAAGGTGACATCCACCGTGCGCTTCGTAATCGTATTGTCATTCGTCGAGATCGGGGCGTTAATCACTGTGCCGTTGTATTTGATGTTGTAGTTGCCCGCACTTGCGGTATCCAGCTTGATATCGTAGGTGACATTCTTGTTCGTTCCCACGTTCTTATTATCAAACGTCGCCGTCGTGGCGTTCGTCGCCCCGTCACCCGCGACAAGCCCCACGAATGTCACGAGATCGTCTGCCGTCCTGACTGGCGCATTCGTCGCCTTGTTCTTTTGCTGCACCGATCGTGTCCTGCGTCGCATCATAGACCTTCGTCAAGGGTCCCTTGATGGTCGCCGTGACATCCTTCTTCGTGATAACGCCGTCGCCCTTGCCGTCAAAGGTCGCCGCCCCGGGCGCGAGGGTAAAGTTGCCGCTTGTGCCCTTATATTTCATGTGGTATGTCACGCGCGGCTGCGTACCGCCCACGACGTTTTTCGTATCATACTCTGCCGACTGCAGTTCGAGCTCGGGGAGGACGCTCACCGTACTGCCCCCGACGGTCACCGTCGCGCCCGTGATGTAGTTCTTGATCGCGCTGACGGCATCCGAGCCATCCTTCTTGACCTTCACCCCGCCGTCGTATTCCTTCGTCGCCTGCGTGGTTACCAGTGTCACCGTCGACGGGTTCAGCTCCAGCGGCGTGATCTCGCCCAGTCCCACGGCCGTCGCATTGATGGTATAGTTATCCGCAGACGTGCCGCCAAGCGAGAGTCCGGAGTAGTTGATCCAGTTCTTCTGCGCCGTCCCGTCAATGGTCTTTGTCGTACCGTCGCCGCGCACGTTCGCACTCTGGAACGCCGCCGAATGCGTAAAGGTAATGTTATCGCCATCGATCACGCCGTCCGCGCCTGTCTTGAACTTCACATCGGCGGCGGGGACATTCGTCGTACCGTCATAGACCTTCGTCACCTTTTCAAACGCACCCGAAAGATCCTTCGGCGTGATCTTTCCTGTCGCCGAAAGTTTGAGTCCGCTCTCCGCAGGATTGGTAACCGCACCAAACGCATAGTTGCGCGCATCGCCCGTCCCCGCGATGTGGATGTTATACTCGATTGCTTTGTCAATGATATTGCGCGGGGTCGCAGAGTTATACGCGACGTTCTTGTCGTTCGCCGTGTTCGCGCTGTTGCGGTAGTTCGCCTCGATGTGGAAGGACGAGCCGTCGTTCACGAGCTCCTTTGAGCCTGCGGTATACTCCACGTTGCCCCTTGCATCGGTCTTCGTAAGTGCTGTCCAGCGCTTTGTATCGGTATCGACAACCCCTGTCTGCCCGTCGTACACCTTGTTGATGTCCGTATTGTTCACGAGCGCGAGCCTGAGCACACGGCGCGTGATCTTGCCCTCGCCGTAGACTTTTTGCCTTGCCCGTCCTCGAGTTTGCGTCCGCCGGTGTGTAGTTCTTGATTTTCTCCCGATCACCACTCGCGACGACGTTATACATGACCTTGGCTGCATCGTAGGCGTTCGGTGTCGGGTTATGTGCAGCGGTGGTGAACTGCGCTCCATCCGACGTCAGGTGGAATGTCACATCATCTCCTGCGATCACACCCGTTGAGGGTACGTCGAGTTGAGCTTCCAGCCTGTTGGGACGTTGTACGTCGTTGTTCCGTCGTACTCCTTCGTCGCATGTGACGTCACGTTGTGATCGTCCACCACGTCGAAGTTATTCGGGTCGATGTTGCGTCGGTTGATTGTCCCCTTGCCGTAGAACATTCTTCTCAACGGAATAGTTTCCCGCCGAAAAGGTTCCGAACTCTTCGTTGAATGCCTTACGCATATTCGTATACTGCACATCGTGCGGCGTACCATTGCTGGCGTTGACATTCTCGACAAATGTCGCATCGGTATTTCCACGCCCATAGGGTACTCTTGTAGTTGGCAGGTGCCGCCGCCATCTTCGCTAGATATTGATTCGTGAGATCGAGTGCCGTCACATTATCATCACTCAGGATGTCGTCAATGACCGCGCTGCCTATCGTATCCGTAATTTCCTTAACAGACACCGTCGTGTTCTTTGCGTTGCCGTCGTAGGTCTTGCTCACATCGTCCATGACGATCTTCAGCGCACGCGGTGTGATCTTGCCCGCATCGGCAACGGTCGTCGTCACCCCGGCGTCGCCGTCGCTGCGCCCGCGCCCGTGATGTCAACGATCTCATAGTCGTCCGCATAGTTCCCCGTGAGTCGCTGCCGTATGGGTGACATCCTTCGTAGTGATATCAACCCCAAACGCATCGTAGGCAACGTCCTTCGCACCAACACTGTGCCCCCAGCCCTGATACACCGCCGAGGAGTTGTTCGTGCGCTTCTCCGTGATGCCGTTATGTGTCACCCAGCCGGTAAAGGTGATGATCGTGTCCTTGTCCGCCACAGCGGCGCGGTTGCCGTCCGTATGTGCCGCAAGCCCGTCATGAGACCTTCTCGATGCTGTGCGTCTGCGCATGAAGCGCGGCAGGGGTAATAGACCCGTCTGCTGTAACGTGGGCGGGGTTTGCGTTGTTGACATCTTCGAGATTTTTTTAGCGTTGTCGCCGCCGCCGAACCGAAGGTATAGTTCGTCAGTGGATTGTTCGTATCGTCACTCGTCTGCGCGACAATGTCATAGGCGACATAATGTGCCTCTGAGACATGGGATGTGCGGTGGTCACCGTCTCTATCGCTCGAATAGTAGCCCGACGTACCGTCCTTTAGCTTAAAGGTAATCTTGCCCCTCGTCATGGACAACGATGCCTGTATTGCCGCTCGTCGCCGTGGGCGTGACAAGCGACGCCCCCGTCGGAAGGTCGGAGAGATCTGTCCCGTCGTAGACCTTCGACGCATTGGCGACCCTTCCGTCCGCCTTTCGCACCTGGAAACCCGAGGGGTCGATGCGGCGGCGCGTGATCGTGCCCTTGCCGTACTGCTTGTTATCCACAGCATAGTTCGTGCCGAGCACTCCTGTAAGACCGACGTACTCTACAGCGCGGCTGCCTGCATTGCGATTCTCCGCAAAGGAGGCGGCTGTGCCGTCGCCGTAGCGGCTGGTGATGCCTGTCGCCGAGATTGCGGACGCACTCTTCCCATCGTCCTGCAGTACCGCCTTGTCGACAGCGGTATCACCAAGATCGTTGGCGGTAATATCGGTATTTATCGCCGTGCCGTCGTAGACCTTCGTCACATCGGCGAATTTCACCGTAACGGGACGCGGGTAATGATGCCCGTCGTCTGAGCCCCCGCTGCTGTCCGTTGTCAGCGTTTTCTGATAGCGGTTCGTCCCCGTCGCGGCGGCATCGAGGATATAGTCCTCCGACGCCACGCCCGTACCACGGTCAAAGGATGCCGTATAGGTGACGTTCTGCTTTGTCGGGGTACCGCTCACAAGGATAACATTCTTCGTTGCATAGTCCGCCGTCGAGGTATTCGTGCGCGTCTCACCCGTCACAAAACCCGCAAGCGTTATAAGGTCTTCCCCCGGCGTGAGCGTGCGGTTGCCATCCGTCTGCTTCGTCCATCCGTCGTAGACCTTCGTGATGTTGCTGTTGACGACCGTCGCCGTGAGCAGTTTCGGTGTGATCTTTCCCTTACCGGTCACGTCAAGGTATTCGTCAGCGCTGTATCGACATCGCTCCCATTGACCTTGACCTTGATGTAGTAGTCGCCAAGCCGATACTCCGCCGCATTGTCCGTGTGACCCGTGACGTTGTAGGCGACACCCGTCGTGTTTGAGACGTGCGTCGTCTCCGTCCCGTTGTCATCCGTGAAATGCGCCGTCTTTCCCGGTGTCAGCGAAAAAGTAATATGCCCCAGATCACGTGCGACGATGCCCTTATTGGGATCTGTCGTCGTGATGTTCGAGGTGAGATACGTACCCTGACTCGGGCGCATAGGAGGAGGTTCCGTCGTAGACCTTCTCTGCATCGACCTTGACCTGTGTGACAGCGCCCGTTGATGGGTCGGTGACTTTCTTGTAGACTTCAAAGCCTGTGCTTGGAATCTCGCGTCGGATAATCTCGCCAGCGAGGTAGACCTTGCTGTTCGTGACCGCCGTCTTCGTGCCGCTATCAGGCGTATAGTAGAGGTCATAGTTCCGCGCATCTGCGCCCTGCAGCCCGACATTCGTATACTGCAGCTTATGGTCACCGACGTGAATCTGTGCGTTCCCCGCTGTATCTGTATACGTCGGGTCAGTGACATTCGTGAGATCGACATCATCGACGACATCACTGTCGTTGCGCATGATTGCACCGTCGGGGGATAGTCGAAGGCGTTACCCCAATCGCAGGGGCAATTTTCGACTTGTCCAGCGTGATGTTCGGCGTCGTCGTCCCTGTCTGCTTCATCACGGGGTCGAGCACAGCATCCGTGCCGTCGTAGATCTTAGCGTTAGCCCTAGTCTTATTGATTTTTTTAGATAGAGTGGTGCCTTGGTGATGGTCGCTGTCCCCGTGATGTTGCTAAGCGATGCATTGTCGAAGTGATAGTTCGCCGCATCCTCACCCGAAAAGCCGATGCTGCCCGTGAACTTGACGGGCTTGTCCTTGCCGACGTTCTTGTCTGCATGCGTCCCCGCTGCAATCGTCACCCCACTGGCATTTTTCATATTCAAGATTATACGCCTGTGCCTTGAAATTACCCGTGGTAAAGTCAAGATTAACGGAATGCGCATCAATATCTTCCGTGGTGAAGCCCGAGGAGTGGATATTTCCGCTCGTGAGTGCACGAATAAACGCATCCGTAACGTCACTCTTGCCGTTATACATGCGGTCGGGTTTAATCGTACCGTCGTTAAGCTTTACCTCGCGCTGTTTGACCGTGACATTGACACCGCGCAGGTTCGGGCCGTCCTGATCCGACCAGAGAATCGCCTTCGTCCCCGCATTGCGGATGCCGTTCGTCTTGTCGAAATCGTTCGTTCCCGTGGTGCTCACATAGTCATAGATATGGTCGAGATTCGGCGTGCCGTCGGCGTTGTACTGCATCGCTCCTGCGTAGGTAACCACATTCGACTTGCCGCCCACGACGTCAGCACCCGATGTATCCTTCCCCACAATCTTGACATACTGGCTGTTGTAGGTCGTCTCGATATCCGCGCCCTTATTGGACTTCGCCGTATTCGCGCCATCGCTGTTCAGCGTCCCGTTTGCGTTAAAGTAACGCGTGTCATACGTCGCCGTCGCCGTACCATCCATGAACGCCGTCAGGGAGCGGCAGTGTCCGCCCCTCATAGATGCGCCACTTCGCCCCGGGCGCACCGGTGTTGTTGATGCTCCACCCTGCGTAGGTGGCGACGGAGTTCATGTCCTTAGGAGTGGGCGCTGGGCCAGCACTTGGCGATGAAACCAACGTCGCAGTTTTCGCAGCTTCATCAATTTTATATGTGTTGCTTATGTGGCTTTGTTAAAATTTGACCACGTGAATTGATTCCCTGTCGTGTAGGAATTTGATACAGATGTCCCATCCGGCGGCTGCATGTAGTAAATAAAATATGTACCCGTACCAGAAACCTTTGCATCGCTATAGGTATTCCTGACTACCGTCCCATTTAGGGCGTGTCCTATCACACCACCGCCGGCGCCAATACTTGCTTTACTGTATGCACTATCAATTGTCGTTGCACTTGTGCCGCCAGCAATTCCACCATGTTTTCCTATTGTACCAGATACCGTTGTTGTCTGGTCAACATAAACATTCCTGAGTGTCGAATTTCTGGCGTATGCGACAATTCCCCCTGCATAATCTGCTCCAGCTGTCCCCCCTGTAATCGCAGCGCCAATTATTCCAACATTTTCAATGCTAGCTCCATTTGTATCTCCAAAGAGCCCTGCGCGATCTCCTCCCGTGACGGTAAAGTTTTTTACCTTATAAAAGTTACCATCAAACTTTTTCGTAAAAGGTGTCGTAACCGTACCAGTAGGAGAGAGTGCCGTTTCACCAGCAAAATCAATGTCATTCTTCAGCATATAATTCTTAGTAAGATCCGAGCTCATATTTCGAAATTCGCTCGTCGTACTTACCAGCTGGTAGTAGTTATCTGCTGCCACCGCATTTGCGCCATTGATCTTGTATGCCGTCGCAGCAGGTTCTGCCCCACTCTGATACCCGATATGCGCATAGCCGTCATTTACCGCTGTATCCGTATGGAGGATAACGGGACTGGTCGTTGCATGAACATTTGCCGCATCGAGGATGCGGATACTCCTGCCGTAGACCTCAACCTTATTCGCTGTGAGCGAGCCCATATTGACGACATCGGCTTTGCCGACATCTCCTACCGCTGTACTGAGTGGAGATGCCCCGCCGCCCGTGAACGCTGTCGTGTTCAGCGTCGATTCTTCCTGTGTAGAGACATAGAGATTCCCTACATTCACAGATGCTGTCTTGCCGAAAATTACGCCGTTCGGATTGACGAGGTAGATGTCACCGCCGCCTGTAATACTACCGTTGATGGCAGACGTATTCCCGCCCGTCACGATGTTCAGATAATTATGCGCATCATAAGTAACCGTCTCGCCCTGCTTGACAGAGTAGTCTGCCCACTTGATCACGTTATTCGCGGCAGTTGCCGTAATATTGGTATCCGTCCCCGACGCTGTCGCGGCACGTCCGACAGTGACCCCCGCCGTATAGTCATGCTCGCCCGTCGGCGCGGCGGCGGCGACCTGCGGAATCAGAAAAGCGCCCGCGACGCCTGCGAGCAGTGCATAGCGCACACGCTGTGTCAATTCCCGTGTCCGATACTTTCCCATGACTCCGATCTCCCATCTGGTACAATATTTCTTATCTATATTTATCGAAACTTATAGCTCATTTCATAATAGCATAGATGCGCGAAGAAGAAGAAATCCCGTCGAATAGTCCTAGGACAATTCGACGGGATTAATCTGTTATATGCTCATCAAAGCATTGCTTTGTAGCGCCCCCACTCGGAGCGTGGAATAGCGAGCACATCCATTGCTTTCTCCATACTAGCTGAAGCTCCGACATCATACGGCGTATCGAAGAAAAGACGTTCTGTCTCCTGCCACGTTCAATTCCCCTGCTCAATGCCGCGCTCAATGCCCTGCTCATATTCTTCCTTCAGCAGCTGTTCCCATAACGCACTCACGTGACTCACTCCTTCCCTCGTTCTGCTTGAATGCTCGTCCGCTGTTATCATTCTAG
>BNJS01001732.1_pt1 | contig 16776 bp, 29 predicted proteins | sample 8540461 | NCBI WGS metagenome assembly BNJS01 (sample SAMD00202454, study PRJDB9452) | human saliva metagenome | isolation source: human saliva | place: Japan
TTTTTGTACCCCAGTCCACTGTCTCATATTTATTGGCACAGTGGTAACTCGCCTCTGGTTTCTTTGCCCTTGAACGAACTCTTCTTTTTGTGCAATTCACATTTTCTAGGAGCTGAATTGCATCCTGTGATGTTTCTTGCTGCTTCTCCGATTTGCGTAATGCCCCGCGTAGGATTGGCTGCAGTCCGTCACAAAAATCCATGTGCCTTAATGTACCGGAAAAATCTCCGGTCAGCTTATCTTCCAAATTATCGGACAAATTCGATCCGGATCTACTGATTTTTCCATAAAAATTCTTCGAACATGATTACCTTCTATTTCACCTACTCAAGATGCTGATGTCACAAAACCTGCAGAAAATGTACCTAGGAGAACTATCCGTTCACCGATAGAACCAAGGGATCAATCATTGACACATGTTTCCAATGTGCAAAGTTTGAGACTGTCAGTATCCTCTCCTCGATTACCCTAAAAACATCTTCATTAAGCAATGCAAGGAACACCTGCGATCGTCCTCTTGTTTTCTGATTCATCATCCTCGAATATAAAAAGGAGCAGATTATTTGTTCCAATCGTGCGCATTTCTCCTCAACTGAGTGACCTTCCTTGCTGTCGTAATGATATTGTCAAGAACAGTTGACAAATTTCTCACAAGGAAACGAATGCTTAAGCAGTCGCAGCAATGGAGTCATAGAACTGTCGACGTTTCACCATCGGAGGAAGCCCACCGTTTGATGAACAAATTCGACGGTTGTTCCAATAGCTCATGAAGTATCGCCACACCAGAACCTTCAACTCCTCTGTTGTCATCTTCTTTGTGTCATAGCGTCCATAGAGAAGCTCCGACTTCATGCGCGCCCACATACTCTCACAACGCGCGTTATCATGACAGCGTCCACCGGCACTGTTCATGCTTTGACGAATCCCATAGATTTGAATTGCCTCCCGATACAGCTGACTCGTGTACTGGCTGCCGCGATCCGAATGCAGGATTGCTCCCCTGAGCATCGGGTAGGAAATCATGGCGTTATCAAGCATCTGCACACACAGAGAAGCCCTCATATTCGTATCCATAGAAAGTCCGAGCACCCCGGCGTCATAGCAGTCAAAGAGTGCTGAAATATAGAGTTTTCCATCACACGCCGGAATCTCTGTCATGTCAGTGACGCACTTGGAAAGAGGTGTGTCGGCATGAAAATCACGGTGCAGGAGATCCTCCGACATCTGTGCCTGCCGATCTGCTTTGGTGATACCGTTTGGCTTATGATTGGGACGATGACTTAAGCCGATCTCTTCCATGATACGGTAAACGGTGCGTTCACTCGGAATACGGATGCCCCCCGGCTGCCTGATCTTGAGTGCCTGATACATGCGGATTCTTCCGTAGGTATCGTTGCATTCATCCTCTGCATGGATCTGCATCATGGCATCGGCAAGTTCCTGATATTTCCAGGGGCGGTCTTTGCTCACCAAATACTGATAAAATCCCTGCCTTGTGACATGGAGTAGTCTGCAATAAAAACTAATATTCCCTTTGTGTGTGCCATCTGCTGTTTTGAACGCAATAAACTTCATACGTTCGTTTTTGTTGACTTCAGACGGCTCGCGGCGAAAAAAGCGCTTGCTTCTTCCAGAAAATCGTTTTCTTTCTTCAGTCGCCGAATTTCCTTATCCTGTGCCTTGAGCTGGGCGCGTAGCTGCACGAGCTCTTCGTGTAAGCTCAGAGCACTCTGTGGTGTTTGCGTTCCGCACCCGAGATCCAGATACCCAAGCCGATGGGCACGTGTCCATGTATACATCGTATTCTTGGAAATTCCTAGCTCTTTGGCGGCTTTCGCTTGACTGATTTCCTGCGCCAGCTTGACTGCCTGTACCTTAAATTCGTGATCGTATTGCCTGTTTGCCGCCATTGTGACCTCTCCTTCTCCTCTTTGACTTTATCTAAAAATCCTTGCGAAGAAGTTGTCAACTTTATTTATACAACATCAAAGAAGCCATCGCCCATTTGAAAGCGGAATATGGAGAGCACGTTTCAGCTCAGGTGTTCAAGACGATTACCGCTGACAACGGGACAGAGTTCGAGACGTTCACGCAGCTTGAGAGCCTCGGTACGAAGGTGTACTTCGCTCACCCCCTACAGCCTCGCGGGAACGCCCGCAGAACGAGCGTCACAACGGCATCCTCCGCCAATATATCCCCAAAGGAACGGGCATCGACGGATACAGTGACGAGGACATCCTAAACATAGCGGATGCGATAAACAGCCGCCCTCGTCGAGTGCCTCGACTATCAAACACCAGCAGAACTGTTTAACACCTTCTTGGATGAAGTATACACTATTGAAAAATGTTTCTTAATTAAATCACTGTTCAACTTGCTCTTGCAATTCACGTTCTTTTTCTATCTCAGCGGGCAGGAATCTATCTCCCACGCCGAATTAAATATAGTATTGTATTTTTATTAGTTTTTATTGAGAGGACACGATTTCGATGACACGGACAGGAAAGAATGCAATCCTCATTCTAGCAGCGCTGATACTCCTCAGTGCTCCATCATTTGCCTCGGCAGAAACAACCGTACATCTTGAGCGTCAGCGTCATGAACGGACGGCTGCGCCCCCGCAAGCTGCACAGGCGCATGTAGAAGAGCGCACCGCTACTGAACCGCCTGCCCCTCGCAATAGCGAGGGAAGTGGCAGAAACGCCTGCCGAAGTCGCCGCCCCACGCCCCGCACAAAGGATGCTGTAGCTGATGCCCCTGACATTACATCAGGGCATTATTTTGATGCCTTCGAATGGGAAGGCCAAAAAACTTGACACAAAATTTGGCGAAGGCGGAGACATCGCACAGCTGAGCAGCCTGCATGCGATAGCCAGCAATTTTTACATACCGCAGCAAGGAAACAAACGAATTTTATCAGTTTCACCGTGACGAAATATCGCCTCGCATGGGCGTTTGGCCTCAGAGTATACGTTTTATTTCGGCGTTTCCTATCAGCTCAACACGCCGCTGGTCGTCAACAAGAAAAAGCAGCCTCTTTTGAACTGGATGTAACGGCACCTCTAAAATTGTAAAGATAAGGACGATACCGGAATACTCCCCGACCGGTTTTTCACCAAAGTGACAAGCTATGTCAAGCTGCTTGACGGGCTATACGTTCCGAATGCCAACGTAACGATGTTGATTCCAACCTGGGCGGCACGCTCGCGCGCATCCCAATCCCGCCCGAAGTGATTGCGCAGTGGCGTGAGGTCTCTCTATCAACCTTAGAAAAGCACGCCAAGCATATGACAATCAATAATCTTAATATCCTGTTCAGCAAAAAGACCGCCGCCATGCATATCATGACAGGGTCTTTTTGTTCTACTACTTGATAGATGTTAGCTTGATTATACTCGATTGTCACTTCCCCCGTTCTGACATATTTCAGAATCGCTTTGACAATCGTATTGGCACTAGCATAACTCGGTGCATTTGAACTGATATCATAGTTCCATCCGGAACTCGTTCGATTGAATGTGTAATTCACCGTACCGACAGTCTCACGCGCGAATGTAACATTAACTCCGCCCGCATCGCCCGTATACCATTTCGACGATGCGTCCGCATAGACCTCCACCCTTTTTCCCGCATATACCGTCACCGAAGCCGCATCTGTGGAAAGCGTACATGAAAAGAGAACCGCGACAACCAACAGCATCACCATATATATCTTCTTCATGACAATTCACTCCTTCTTGGTCAAGATATAATTCGCTTCCAAACACCGACCATCAGATTCGGTCATAAAACGAATCCTCAAAAGATGCTGTTTTCCCATAGAACTTCAGATGATATGCCAAGGCAAACGCCATCTCTCCCCGCAGGCATAACGACGCCCGTCTCCGCCCATGATCCTTTTGGGGTTCAAATAGCGCCAGTCCTCATTGCCGTCCCGTGCGACGTACATCTGACGCAGGTCATAGTTGTAGAAAAACCGCTTTGTTTGTACTCTGCCCATCTCCGTACTGCCCCTGTCCGCATTATGGCATTTATATAGCGTTTTTGTGAAGTAAAAATATTGATTTTCCTATTATTTTTGACTGTACCTTGATAGTGATATTCTGACCAAAAATCTCGGAAGTACTGATAAATCTGACGCACTACCTTGACGCATTTTTCACCCTGTCTACGTCTACGAATCCTCCACAGAAAACCAATCTGCGACCGTTTTTCCTTGGCAGGACAACAATCTGACAACCTTCGTTTTATCAGTAATTACTAAAATATAGGGAATCCCTCTTTCGTGTTTATCTGTAACATAAGGGGCAACTAGTCAAAGGAACAACACGTCCTCTTTCATAATAAAGATCTGGATTCACTCACATATAAACTCTATCGAAAGCACCTTTAAAACCCACACGATTTTTATAATGGACTCAAATCCTCTATTACGATTATTTGTATCATCAAAATTATTCAAATGCCATATTGTATTTTTTTGCTTAAATATTTCACAACCCTCCTGCACATATATTAGGTCTGCTTTTCCCATATGAAAAGCCATAAGAATAGACTTTTTCAATGGGATTTCTCCGAGCAGCTCAAAAACTACGATGAGTTTCCAACGCTTTCTTTTACATCTTTTCTAAGAGCTCTATCAATATCCGGAAAAGATATTGCTCTGTTCCAATGTTTTCTTTTCTCGTATTTTTCATAAAGAGACGAATCTTCTCCATGACCAAATACTAAATTTTTCTCCAGTTTTTCCATGAATATGGCATACCTTTCCTATATTGTACACATTTTTCCAAAGTGCATGTATAGTTTGTTGAAAAGAAGATATCCTCGTTGAGATTTATCAGCTCTAGAAAAGTATCTTTTAGACTCTGCTACATCAATTTTTACTTGGCTTATCCACTCCGTAAAGAATCGATTTATAAAAGGAACAAGCTCCGCTATTGACTGCGATAACGCCTCATTGTTCCATGCCATCTTTTAGAGGGTTCTCTTCCCCATCTCTATCCGTGATCATCTCAGAGAAACAGTCGCCGTAGTTTTGTCCAAATAAAGAATCCTCAAACTTACTCCATTCCAAATTATTATTAGTATCGAAAACATTAAACCAAAAATCGGCTATATCCCTATAATCCCATGTATGCTCCCAATCAATCGTTGGAATGACATATATGTTATGCTCTATCAAATTGTATTCTTTTTCTAAGGTACTCACGAAAAATTTTTGTAAGAACTTTTTTATTCCACTGATCTATATCGAATCCATTCCCTATAATAAATAGATTACTCATCTCTCCATATCACAAGTCTCAAGACTTTCATAAGAAATCAAGCCGCCTCTCGTTCACTATTATATTGTATCCGTTATTGACGTTACTTCGTTCATTGCCGCTACCAAAATGATACTAGAGGGAAAGGTCAGTGTTGCGTTCGCACGCGATACCGTAATCTGGCGATCCTCGATCGGCTCACGCAGCACCTCAAGCGTCTTCTTGCTGAACCCGGCAGCTCGTCGAGAAAGAGCACACCGTGATGCGCGAGTGTCACTCGCCCGGACGCGGGATGCTCCCACCGCCGATCATCGCCACCGTCGAGGACGTATGATGCGGACTGCGAAAGGGGCGCGTCGTCACAAGCCACGTATCTTTACCCAGCAGCCCCGAGATGCTGTAAATCTTCGTGATCTCAATGGCTTCTTCTTTCGTCAGCTCCTGGCAGAATCGAAGGCATCCGACGCGCCAGCATCGTCTTGCCCGAGCAGGCACACCGACCATCAGAACATTATGCCCTCCCTGCCGCTGCAATCTCAAGCGCACGCTTCGCCTGATACTGTCCCCTGCACATCCGCAAAGTCATCGGTGAAAGCGGCGTCCTTTTCTGTTCTGTTGCTTGTGGCACAGCAGGAGTCAGCACCTCTGTGCCCGTCAAATGACGCACAAGCTGTGCCAGATTCTCGACCACATAGACCTCTCAGCCCTGTCAATCAGGAGTGCCTCGTCTGCATTGGACGGTGCAACATAAAACTCTGCGAGACCATGCCCCGCGCCGTAATCGCCATCGGGAGAATGCCGCTAATCGGACGGCAGTTCCCATCAAGGGAAAGCTCTGCCGAGAAAAAGTGCACTCTGCACTGCCGCCTCGGGAACCATACCGTAGGATGTAAGGAGACCAACCGCAATCGGCAGATCAAGTCCCGAACTGTCCTTTCGCACATCGGCAGGTGCAAGATTGACCGTCACCCGCTCCTGCCGCAGCTGAATGCTGGAGTTGCGAATCGCCGTCCGTACCCGCTCCTTCGACTCCTTCACCGACGTATCGGGAAGCCCCACCAGTTCAAAGCCCGGCAGCCCCGGAGACACATCCACCCTCAACATCGATGATCCGTCCATCTATCCCTGAGGGTCGTCGCACCATAGGTCTTTGCAAACAACGGCCTTCCCTCCTACGCTTCAAATATAAGAAAAATTATAACACAAGAGAGGGCAAGATGGCTAATGATTCTTTGCAAAGAAAAAGATTCCAAACCGTCCGAGGGTGATAGAATGAAATCTATGTTGTGTTAGGTATTGCTTTAGCGAAGATTGAATCTGATAGGTCTTTTCACACGAACATCTTGACCGACTTCTCATGCGTGCTTTATCTTTCTATATTTACTTATAACTCCACCCTTCACAATGGAATCCAGTGCTCTTTTAACCATAGATACCTGATCATCATAGTTTTTTTCATTGTACGGAACATAGCCAACCGTCATATATTGTCCAGGGTGGAAATACTTCTTTTGAAGGATGGAACACATTTTTGAACTCCCTCATATAGCGCACGGCGGATTTTAGAGGCCTCCCGATACCGTGTGTTTTTGTAGTCACAATTTGCACGTACCTTTACCGCCAAAATGTACGGAGATGACTGCTCTGCACCTTTCTCATCCCCAGAAAATGCAGTATCATTTTCAAACTGCAGATAGATGGACTCGATATACTCATAGATTCCCATTTTACGGAGTGCTTGTTCATCATTTCTGTCATCAAGGACATGAAACCACATACCCATGAATCCGCCGGAGGGATTGGAGACATAGCCCCATGATTCGATGCAATAATCTTTGCCCGAGTCTGTTTCAGATGAGCAAAGAAACCGCGCGTACCATCTGCTCCCCATTCGGTAATTGGCGCTGTGTTGAATATATTGCTGAGACTTTCGAGTTCTTCTAAATGGAGAAGATAATCCTGGAAGATATTATTTGTACAGTTCTTTATATTTACGTAGAAGTTTGAGAATCTCTATGCGGCTGAACGTGCAGTCAACCTGCTCTGTATATGGCTGCTCTACAATCTTATAATATACCGTCCGAATCCGATCCGCTGGTATACCTTCTTTGACCAGTTTATCCTTATAGACGGCGATCTGATCTCCGTGAACGTTCGTATAGGTCTTATCCTCAATGATGATGTGGATGCCGTCCACGATGACAAGTACATCAATCTTTTAGATATTGTCTCTTGATCTCATCAATTTTGTGTTGCGTGTACAAGTCCTGGTATTTGGTGAATAAAGTCCAATGCACACGCACAGAGAAGAGAATCTTCTTTCTGATGCTTCTTTTTTCCATGAGCAAGCAGCCAACAAATGAATGCATCCTGTGACAACTCACTCGTAGCGTACTGAAACAGATTTACCTTTTCCATAATGCGCTCCATTCTGCATCGTAGAACAATATATCAGCATCATAATTCTAGGTTAATATAAAATATCCTCCAAGCATCAGAGCAATTTCACCCAATTCGGCCATGCCTCTTTGCAATAATACCTCAGTACCTGAGCTTCCGTATCTAATGTAGAAATCAGCTGCCTAGCAATGAATATGACCTCCTCCTTCTTTTCGCTAAAAGTCTCCGTCGAAATCATATAAGCTCATTGGAAACGACTTGTTGATTAACACTGCCCGTTCTAATACATCAATCATGTCATCTTGTTTTGTTATACCGAAACCAACGTATACGCCCTGTACAGTTATATCTTCTTCTGGCATTTTTCCTTGTCGAAGCAGGAAGGCTTCGGAGATGCATCGAATATTTCCTTCCTCCGAACCTAAGAAATTGGAAAACGCCATAAAATCTAAGGAATCACTGATAAATAGTGGATAATCACAGCCAGCTGATCCGCAGACACAAATTTCACAAATTGCAATACAAAAGAGCGTGCAATACTGCTCTCATTGCCCCTTTTTCTTCCCCGAATCGCCCGTTTCACCGAGAAATTTGGGAAAAAGGGCGCACTTATCCCATTGTCATGCAGAACGCCCTCTGCCTTCCTGCCCTCAAACACATGACGAGGTTCGCCGATGCAAAGAGCAGATAGTAACGGAGCAGGTTCTTCTTGATGCCACGATACCTTGTCCTGCCCTGCTTGGAACAGCCGCTTCACAATGAGGAACGGATGCTCCACCTTGCAGCGGATGGAAGTTTTTCTCGTGTTCGATCTTCTTGTCCCAGTTGACTCCTGCATACGCCTTTGCTGTGCGGTTCTGTGAAGGTCTTTTTCGCAATACGGTAATCCACGCTCGATAGATGAGGATCTTCAAGGATTTCTGCGCGCTTTTCCACACCGAGATACCCCGAATCCCCATAGACCGTAAGTGATCATCTTCGCGGATCAGCGCATGGGTTTGGGTAATGTCGTACGTTGGCGGCGGTCGCTGTGATCAGTATGGACGTAGCCTGTTCCGGCATCCGCACCGGAATGGATCTTCATGCCGAAGTACCACTGATTCCCCTTCTTCGTGGAGGCATCTCAGGGTCACGGGACTTTGTCGCGTTCTTGGTCGAACTCGGTGCATGAATGATGGTTGCATCAACAATCGTGCCGCCGTGCACGATGAGTCCAGACGCGTCTAGGGCGTTGTTTCACATCATCGAAAATCTTGCGGGCGATGTCGTGCTTTTCCAGCAGATGCCGAAAAATGCAGAAGTGTCGTGGCATCGGGTGTCTGTTCTGTGGAAAAAGTCAATCCGCAGAAAGTGTTTCATGGCATAGCTGTCGTAAATTGCATCCTCGATTCCCTCATCGGAAAGACCGAACCAGTTCTGCATAAAGGTACTATACGTAGCATGGTTTCTAGGGGGATCAGTTTTCTGCCGCGCTCTTTCTGAACATAGTACGGCGCGATGAGTGCCATCCATTCGTTCCAAGGAATGATGGATTCCATGGCATCCAGGAAGGCTTCACGCTTTGTTGTTCTGTTACGGTTTGCGTATTCCATGTCTGTAAATGTTTGCTGCACCATTTTTGTCTCTCCCTCATCGTTTATTGTCTTTCTCTATTGTAATCTTTCGAGGCAGAGTTGCGCAATATAAGAATTTATCAGTGTTTCCCTAAATTACATACATCAGTCTATCGCACGCTCATAATGAATAAAGTTGACTTCTGCAGATATAAATAAAAAGAACAAGCTATGCAAGAGGAAAATACCTACAAATATTGGATAAGCATAACGCACCTCTACAATTATAAATAATAGTCCTGGTATCCATATCCAGGAAAGTCGTTCTATAGCAATTTGGCTAAAAATCGACAATTCATTCTTCCTCAGATATAGCGTTTATTTTATCACTATTTAAGTACTTATTATATCTATAAGCAGGATATGATATGATGAATAACATAATCCCTATATGAATAACTCCAATTGTTTTTCCCATATCCGTCTGAAAAACAAAAGAGAATCCAAAAGTACTTTTTAAGAAGAATAGGTATGACCATTAATAATACAGAACAAACTACCCCCATTTGGTACAATATACTGAATATATACTCGCCCTTCTTTTGTATTTATATAGGAAACAATCATATCCGCTCCGACCATGCAAAAAAATACTAAGACTAGAACCCTAAACAAAGATCATCATTCCTCCTTGTGTTTCTTTGATTGCTCTTGTTCTTTTTCTTCATCCGTTTTTATAGGATATATCTCGTTTCGTATATAGTCTTTTTAGCGTATGCCCCAGCATCTCCCCCTGACTATTCCACCTACATAACCACCTATAAATCCACCAACTACAAAACCGGAAAGCCCACCACCGGCAGTGCCAATAGGTCCGGCTACAGTTCCACTAGCTCCAGCAATTGTACTCCCAATACCACCGCCTATTTTGCTTCCGACAGCCGCACCAGCTAACCCAACTCAATAGGAATTAGATCTGTTCCCCATGCAACTGCTAGGTATCTGTACCACTGTATTTATAATAATCTTTATAAAAATCCATCCCCAAAAAAATATCGACCCAGATATACCACCCTATTCTGCCAAACCACCTATACCCTGTCCGAGCGTAGGGAGGAAGGGCACCATTGCCTTTATACTCACCAAGATAATTGTATGGTGTAGCTTCCAACGCTTGTCAGCGTATTTTTGTACTGTCTCTTTTATTACATCCACGGTTTCTTTAGTCTTAGTTCCATTCTGTGCCTTTCTGTCCTTCAGCAGAAGATGAATTTCCTTGGTTTTCTATTTTCTTCTCTTGCTTATTAGGCGTTTGTGTACTTTTGGTAAATACTTCCTTTGTTCGATCCCCATCAAAAATTCCCTTATTTCCTTTCTCCACGATTTCTTTATGATTTTCTTTGTCCATCATTTTTTTAGACCGCTGATCCGATCCCCATCGTTTAACATCAGCGCCTCTCATTTGGTTTCCTTGACCATTATTTTTCATCCTGATGATCTTTTTTGTTTTCTTTCCATGAGGGGAAGATGTATCTTTGTAGGTGTGTTCTTCCTTTCGGTCGTGCTGTCTCTTTGATTTTTCCCAATATATCCTTGTTGTTTGCTTCATCCTTTTTGAATCGGCATTGTTGCATTTCCATCATTGGAATTGGTGTTTTCTGTGTCGGCCTTTGGCTTCTCTGCGATCTGTAGTACGTCGCCATATTCCCAATATATCCTTTCTTCGGTGTGGCTAGAATTTTTTGTCATCAATAATATTTGTTTTAGTAAACCCATCCTCATCTGGAGTTTTCGTAGAGGCGTTCTTTTCTACTTCAACGATTCTATCAAATTTTGTGCCATCTGCTTTTTGTATAGATAATAGGCTTATATTCGTATCCTGGAGTTGGTGTTTTTTTCCAATACGGCTAAGTGCCCCGCTGTAAATAGCCCCCTTGCTCAAAGACTTGTGCTACCCTCACATTCATCTCCTCCACATGCTTCTACAGCTTTTTAGAAAAGCTTCCCTTTCTTGCTCGTCAAGAAAAATCTTCAAGATGCTCAAATATATTATGTTTCGTTCCACTCTGTGCAATGACGGCGCCTTCTGTTCCGTCGATTGCCATTCCTGCACCATAAGAGATCCCCTGCAGGAGTTCCATGGGGATGATGGGGTGCCCATAGGCATCCTGCCATGACAGTAGTCTCGCTATGAGCAGTTCATTGACGGCGCCTGCGGTCATGCCTTTGCAAAACTGCTCCGGCAATTCTGCTCATGATGCCGCCGATGGCCATATGGACAAGGATTTTCGTTCCTTTGCCATCGTTCGGGAGTTTATGCGCGAGTTTAAACGCCTCTTCTCCAAAGACGCTTGCCAGTTCCTGCTGCTCTTCGATTTTCTTTTTGTCAAAGATTCTCCCGAGTTCGTTCAGCGCGTTGCTCGTATCTCTATTGAGTGCGGAGAGGTCTTGATTCGGGTTTTCGCGCACGTCAATACTCCCCGGCGCAATCGCAGATGTGGTTGTGCTGTCTGCATTGCCTCTCGCGGGGACGGAAAGACCGGGCGTGAGCCCTTTCATGTTGTAGCCTTCTCCTGTGCCGTATGCGACGTTTGCGAATTTACGGTAGGAAAGCCCGCTGCTGCCTGCGCTGTAGGAGGCGTTGTTCTCTATATTGTCATAGGTAAGGGTTCCCGTCGTGAGTTTGTTCTTGTCGGGTGTCGCTTCGCTTACGATCACGGCACTTTGCGGTCGGTGTTTTAATTACCTGTAGCCATCTCCCATAGATATTATAATTATTCTCAATAATTTAGATGCACATACAGCGTCCCCAGAGCACCCACCAAGAAAAGAAAAACGTTGCAACGATTTGATATCTCCTTATGCTTTTTCGTTGCAAAAGAGAATAAAATTGATGGAGGCCAGTTGCTTTCTGCTCCATGTTTCATTGCAATGATTTTTGCATTAAAGAAAGATATGACATGAAGATTAAAACTAAAACACATCATGCTTTAGCCAGAAAAAAACCTTCACGCATATTGTTCGTCATTGCAAAAAGACCATCCTATCCATAAGATAAAACATGATTGGATAGTTGATGAAGAATATCCAAACATTTATAAGATATCCTCGCTCATCTTTATATTTCCAATCAATATGCCGATTATATAAATTCCTAAAAGATAATCCTCCTACTATGAGGAAAAATACGTCTAATGCGAGTTCCATTAATTTCTCCCTTGTTTTTATTAGTATCTCCCAATAAAAACTCTTTTTATAGAATTTGTAAGCATTGCTATACCACTATTAGCAAAAGGGACGGCAATCGCTCCAACCCCAGTTCCTACTAAGGCGTTATCAACCACCAATGTAAACGCAAAAGAGGCACCGTTTATCACTGTGGCTACAACAAACTTCTCACCATTATACTTTTTGGGCATCTTGATAGGTATCATAAATAAGCCCTAGTGGACTTAACACACCTACTTTTTGTCAGACGTCCCTGTTTCACTACATACGCAGGAACTTAGAAATGCATCCTTAAAATACAGTCCCTATGGTACTGCACCATCTTTACTTACTTGCAGATTCATAGATCTTCCTTCATATAGGCTCCAATCTCTATTACGAAGCATTTTATTATATTCTTCATAAAAATTGAATTGCACTCTCTTTAGTTATATTATGATCTATAAGATATTTAATACCGTATCCATAGCTATTGATATTTTTCTGGCATAACATGCCAGGTTGCTGCCACATCCGGGTCCCTATTCGGCTAGTAATGCATGCATTCCTGCAATAAGATGCAATGCCTCTTCTTCCGAAAGGAACTACCATCTTCTTTTTAATATTTTTCTGGCAAGAGTATCGATACCAAAAGTTTTGGGTTCTTCCATGAAGAGAAAGTTTCACTTCGTCCCGCTTGCCGCCGTAGATGCACCCGCTCCTGCCGTTCCTCCAACTGCTTTTTGCTGCCGCTGCGCCGACGATAGCGCTGACGATTTGTGCCGTGCCGGGATCATGCTTGGCAATCTTGTCAATTTCTTTAATCACGGCTTCGTTGAGTCCCGCACCCGCGGCGCCCGATGTGAAGCTCGCCCCGTGATGCTGCTCATGATGCCGCCGATAGCCGCGTGGACAAGGATTTACAAATAATATAAAAATTATAGTTATTCCACCAATCATGAATAAAGCTCCCACTACCCACAACCAAGCAACACGTTCAAATGCAAACTTAACTCGGAGATTCTTTTTATCCGCTTTTAGCAAAACTTCGGGATCTGTTTTGTTCAAATATTGAGTATATCTATAAGTAAAATATGAGCCAATGAACAAAGTTGCTCCTATATAGAAAAATCTGAACACCAAATCCCACATCTGTTTCAAAAATATCCTTGTCTTTAAGAAAAATGATCTACAACGCAGTAATTCAGTTCTAATACTATTAAACAAAAGATCCCAACTATAGATTGCAAGCCTTGTAGACTTATTTCCTTCCTTTTTATAATAGTACATTGTTCTAAAAGATTACTGCAACACCTAATATAACTAATAAGATAAGGCTCCACACTCACCGTTACCTCCTTTCAATATCCTTATATGCTGCTGCCTTTTCTTTATCCTTCGGGAGTTTACGCGAGTTTTAAACGCCTCTTCTCCAAAGACAGCTTGCCAGTTCCTGCTGCTCCTCGATCTTTTTATCAAAGATTCTTCCGAGCTCGTTCAGTGCGTTTGCTGTGTCTCTATTGAGTGCGGAGAGGTCTTGATTCGGGTTTTCACGCACGTCAATACTGCCCGGCACACTGCCGTGCCGGGACAGCCAAATAGATTTTAGGACTGAAGTGATATCAACTGGATATGCCTTGTGCCTTCAAGAACGCCGCCGTTATGTCCTCTTGCAGCTGATATCCAACCGTAAGAAAATCTTTTGAGTTCCTCATAATTACGAAAGACAGGCATCGAGTATGTTTTTCCGGGTTGAACAGAAAGTTCTCTAAATTGGTAAGCTCGATCACCGGCATAATATTTCTTATCTCTCATAGCAAAACCACATCAAATCAATCATACCGGATTTTGTCTCTATGTGATACCAAAACTCATAAATCCTGTGCTTGTTTGTCGAGCGAAAGAAATTTTCACTCTTCCAAAACTTTACATTTTGGTACCCCACCTCCAAAAAGAATCTCTAGTACGCGTTGATTATCATAATTCTTAAAGCCGTTTTTGCACCAATGGCATATGGTACGCAGAGCGCCTGGTAGCGCTCCACGAAGTTGATGCTGCTCAAAATATCTCTCATTGCGTTATCTGAAATTCGTTCCATGATCTATTCCTCCCGAAATCTAATTGTAATACCGTATTTATCTCTTGCCAACGCTACATATTCATCAATCCTTTCAAAATTTCGATTGGATGCGGAATCTCCAAGATCTGCGTGCCGTGCAGTTCTTGTCCATCAACGCCAGGGTTTGTATTTGAGCGTATCTTCGTACCGGGCGGGTATTTATTCTTCAACTCCCGCAGATAGGATCAAAGGTCTTCATATCTATCATCTCCAGATCTGTCGCTTTGCGAGATACAATCTCTCCTTTCTCCGGGTTATAGGAATCGAGCCGTTTCTCATTTTCCAAATGCACTTCGTTATACGGATACCATTGACCGTCTCTCGCGGTATGATTAAACCGGTTCCCTCGTGCCATCGGCGAGTCCTTTAGGAAATAGTCGCGCGCTTCTTTCCAATCAATACGATCGCGCGGAGGGGCGCCCTGTTTTTCCTTTCTGGCAACATAGATCAGGTAGCCTTCTTCCAACTCCTTTTCTCTGAATTTTCCTGCCGACGTCAGGAGCTTACTTTCTTTTGCGATCTTATCGGCTTTTTTGTGAGTATTGGCATCGTTCTCTTTACTATGGACGCTACACCTTTTGCCTGTTTTAGACCGGGGATACTTGTCGCGGCAGTAATAAACCCAGACGTATAATCCCCATCGATAAACGTATATATGCCTGCGTCTATCAAGCCTGCCGGCGTTCCGATTCCGGGAATAAAACCGGCGGCATCCAGAATGTTATGAATGGATTCTGTAGCTTTTTGGGGGGGAGTACCCTTTGGTTTTACATTACTCCCATCATTATCTTTGTCACCTACAGGAGGTTCCACCAGCTCCATTGTTTTTGAGGTCAATGCCCCAAAAACTTCTGTGGACGATATGCTTGAATCCATTGTTTGTAGGATCGTTTAAATACATAATTATCGCTAGCATCAAAATATCCAATTGCATCCTGAGTTACATTCCAATCAATTTGCTCACGAAGATATGTATTATAGCTCATTAAGAAATCATTTGCACTTTCCCCAGTTATACCTTGGTTCATTAGATACTGAACTACATACTTATAATTTTTTTATGTTTTCTGATTGGCCATTCCAGGCGTCTGAAAGCACCGGTTCATGTTCCGCAAAGATATCAGATACGCCTTTGGAGCAGCTTCAAGACTTCATCTTCAGAAAGCTCTTTGCCATCTTTTCTTTTTAACGTTTTTGCGCCAATTTATCAAAGGCAAATGACTCGGGTGCTCTATGAGAAAGTAGTTCCACTTCGTCCCGCTTGCCGCCGCAGATGCACCAGCTCCCTGCCGTTCCTCCAACTGCTTTTGCTGCCGCCGCACCGACGATGGCGCTCACGATTTGTGCTGTGCCGGGATCATGGATTTTGCAATCTCCTTGATCACGGCTTCGTTGAGTCCTGCCCCTGCGGCGCCCGAGGCAAAGCCCGCGCCCGTGATGCTGCTCATGATACCGCCGATGGCCGCGTGGACAGGATTTTTCGTTCCTTTGCCATCGTTCGGGAGTTTATGCGCGAGTTTAAACGCCTCTTCTCCAAAGACGCTTGCCAGTTCCTGCTGCTCTTCGATTTTCTTTTTGTCAAAGATTCTCCCGAGCTCGTTCAGCGCGTTGCTCGCATCTCTGCTGAGAGTGGAGTGGTCTTGGTCGGGTTTTCGCGCACGTCAATACTGCCCGGTACACTGCCGTGCCGGGACAGGGAAAAACAGATTTTTGGATTGAAGCGGTATCAATCGGATATTCCTTGCGCCTTCAAGAATGCCGCCGTTATGTCCTCTTGCAGCTGATATCCAACGGTAAGAAAATCTTTGAGTTCTTCATAATTACGAAAGACGGGTCTCGTGTGCTTTTTCCGGGTTGAACAGAAAGTTCTCTAAATTGGTAAGTCGATCACCGGCATAATATTTCTTATCTCTCCTAGCATACCACATCAAATCAATCATACCGGATTTTTGTCTCTATGTGATACCAAAACTCATAACATACGCGCTTGTTTGTCGAGCGAAAGAAATTTTCTCTCTTCCAAAAATTTTACATTTTGATATCCCACCTCCAAAAAGAATCTCTAGTACGCGTTGGTTGTCATAGTTCTCAAAGCTGTTCTTTGCACCAATAGCATATGGTGCACATAGGGACTGATAGCGCTCCACGAAGTTGATGCTGCTTTAAAACATCTCTCATTGCGGTGTTCGGAAAACGTTCCATGATCTATTCCTCCCGAAATCTAATTGTT
>BNJS01003463.1_pt1 | contig 16754 bp, 18 predicted proteins | sample 8540461 | NCBI WGS metagenome assembly BNJS01 (sample SAMD00202454, study PRJDB9452) | human saliva metagenome | isolation source: human saliva | place: Japan
AATATTTCTTTTGAGACTCCTGCACTTTTCTTCTTGATCTGAAACTATATCTTCAGATGCGCCTTGTTTTAAAATTCTTAGTATATCAATTAAATTTAATGCAACTTCCTTCTTCAGGAGTTTTTATCTAATCTTGCTCCAACAAGATTTATATCCACCAGTAGATTAAATGCTTGATACAATACATTAGAACTCATATCTGTCGACTGGATATTTTCAAGATTTATGTGTTCTTTTGATTTATTATTCCTTTTGTGTATAAATTAAGGCTCCATCGCCGGACTTCATAACTTTTTAGAAATAATCAAATATACCTATTACTATTAGCTAGAAGAAACCGCCAAAACTAGTAAATAATATTTCCAATTTTTGCTCTAATGCCAGTATCATAAAAATACCAAATAACCTAAATCCAGTAATTACAGAATCCATAATAACCATAGGGTGTACTCGACTAATGTATTCGTCTTTATACACTCCTATAATTAAGATTGACTCTCTAGTATTATTAACAGTTGGTTTTTCTGAGTTTGTTCTACATCCTTTCTAGAAATATAGAGATCACTAATTTTTCCGAACCGGTGTTTATGCTAACCTTATAAATATTGAACTTTTTAGATAATATGTTTTGTTTAATTGGTAGCAATCTAGTATATATTCTAAGTGGTGCTACTTTCTCCAACTGAGTGTATATATTGATGTTGATGCTAGTTTAAAATGCTCATCTGTAATTTCATGTATTGTACTCATATTTATCTCTTAACAACACACATCACACTGATTTAAAAATGTTAGCCCACCTATAATTATCCATAATGCAAGATGAGGTATTTGTACATAGAAAACTTCTTCAAACTTAATAAATTTAAAAACTATTGAAATCAGCATATAATAACCGTTGAGACTTATTGACCAATCAATAAAAACTATAATTTATGAGTTATTCTTCACATATATTTTCTCACAAAATCCCTCTATTTTAAAAATTAATAATATAACTTTTAAAATTAGAAACCTATAAGATTTGAGATCTCTTTCTCTTTCAGTTGTAGTCTCATCACCATGTCCTGGATAAACTATTTTTGCGCCATCAAGCTTGAATAGTCATTTCCTAATGAATTTTCAAGGGCATCTTAATCTGATCCATATAAATCATAACGACCAAAACCACTTCTAAATAATGCATCTCCAACTACTACCAAACTTACCAAAATCAAATGATACTCTGGAAGATGCCTACGTGTTGGTAGAACTGTAAAACTTAAACCAGCAATTTCGTATTTTTATTTTCTTCAAACTCAAATTCTGCTGCTGGATCGAGTCGTTGGTGGTCTGCTAGCAAACGGAACAATGTTGAACCGTTAAAATCCGGATCTGTAACCAATCTCGTTCATGTCCTGAAATATATACAAGGCACTCCGTAGTATTTTCTGCACTCATCTAATGACATAATATGATCGAAGTGAGCATGAGTCCAATAATCTCCTTCAATCTTTACGACTCAATTCAAAGTCTGCAGCTTTTTGTATTCTATCAAAGGTACCTTCACCTGGATCTTACAATAACGCGTCCATCTTTATAGACTGTATAGCAGTTTTCATCTACCCTTATCCGTACATTCTTCCTAATTTCTGCTTTTGCCATTTTCTCAAAACCTTTCCATATTTATTGTTATCTTTATTTTATCCTATTATTATGTTATTAACAAGTCTTGGTTAGTAGTACTTTTACTTATATAACCTCTCTTCTCTTGACCTTATTTAATATATATACTTGAATAGTATGGTTTTCATAAGAAACTTAGTCCTAACTTTTCATGAAAAGTCGGGTTTAAATATCTCAAGAAAAGGAGATACAAAAAGTGAAATTAAATTCATTCGCTAAGTTTTCATTACTAGTATTTCAATATTATTAATGTCACACCTTGCTATTTCTCCAGTAATTCCAAACCTGTATAATTTTTATCATACTAATAACCCAAACATAGGTCTGGCTTCTGTAGAGAGTTTAGCAACAATACCAGCTATGATGATTACGATTTTCGTTCTTCTTAGCAATGGTGTTATTAAATTAATCGGAAAGAAAAACACAGTTCTTCTTGGGCTTATACTTATCTTTATCTTTGGTATAGTACCAGCCTTTACAACTAACTTCAAAGTTGTCTTAATCAGTAGATTACTTCTTGGTGCTGGTATCGGATTATTCAACTCACTTTCAATCAGTATGATTAGTGATTTCTTTGATGAAGAACACCGTGGTACTATGATCGGATTAAGAACTGCATTTTTAAATATAGGTAAAGCTTTAACTACCTTTATTTCAGGATACTTATTAATCTATGGTATTCAATATACATTTTTAGTTTATGCTTTTAGCACTTCCTATATTTATAATATTCCTATTATTCGTACCTAACGCTGAAAAATGTAAATAATAAAAAGTAAGTATTAAGTTTCATAAAAGAAACTATCGTTCTAACTCTCCTTACATTTTTAGTAGGAATTTCTTATATGGGAGCAACTATTAAAATCCCACACTACTAGCAGAAAATATCATTATCAACCAGATGTAGCTAAGAAATCTACTTACAATCTTAGCTTTAAGTGGTATACTTTCTGGAGTTATCTTTGGTATTCTAGTTAAAGATTTAAAAATCTAACTTTCAATTATGCTAAGTTTCATGACTGTTGGAAGTGTATTATTTGCTTTTAACAAATAATATTATTATCTTCTACATCGCAGCTATTTTTATTGGAATAAGCTTCGTAGGAACTATGTCGTTTAACTTCTTCTATATTTCAAAACAAGTTGAGATAATAAATTTATCAATTTTTGCAACAAGTGTAATTTTAGTTGGTGGAAATATTGGTGTTATCCTTACTCCTGTAGTGCTGACAAAAATACCGAGGCCCTACACTTAGAAAAATATACAACACCATTTTTCATTACTACTGCTCTAATGCTAATTTCTCACATTAGTTAGTTATACAGTATTGAAATAAAAATAAAAGGAGAACATCTTTGATACTAATATCTTAGATGTTCTCCTTTTTATATAACTATTAGTAGCTCTTTTATTTTTCTCTAAAAATTCTTTTAATTCATTATCTGGTACTTGTCTTGCTAATACTAGTGTTCGTAATGCAACATCGTCTATTCTACAAGTACAGAAAACAGTCATATTATCACTCTCCAGAAATTTTTACTATTTTCTAACCAATTTCTAGCACCTTCTTTAAACAGCTTGATAAATTCTCCTTTTTATCTAGAAGTAGTAGGAATTTGATATAAATTCGTAAATTCATTTACAACTTTCACACCAGTTACTTCATAATAATACTTTCTTTCAGGAGTTTCCATAACAATAACTCTATGACTATCAAAATAATCTTTTTTTGCAAACCAGTTCATATTATTAAACACTCTAGTGTCTAAAGTAATTTTCTTTTCTTCAATTCCAGCTCTTGCATGTCCGAAAACCCATTTAACATCACTCTTAGTTAAATCAGGTTGATTCTCATAATCCATGAAAACTGCTCCTAAAAGAGGTGCTGGTTTGTTATTCAAATCATATTCTAGATATTTTGAATTATTAGTTGTTTGCAACATCGGTTCCTTTAAAGAATCTTTCCCATCGCCTGGTACATACATATAACCGATAACCTCTTTATTTATCGCCTTCAACTCATTAAATTTCTTTTCTAGATATTCTTTCTCCGCTTTATCTACAACATACTTTTCTTCTTGTTTTACATTTTCTTTTTTCTCAACTTGAGTATAAGATTCACTTGAATCTGTATTCGAATTAAAGTATGAGTAAGCTCCAAATGAACCACCAATTAAAAATTATAACTAGTAGTAGATATTTTACTATATTTTTGAATATTGATTTACTATTTTTCATTAAGTCTTTTCCTTTCTATAAATTATCTCTTTTTGTCTAAATCACAAATTAGATTATATCATATTTACATAAATTTCTTCAAAAGACTATATTACTAGTTTGAAAATTAATTTTTGATTTATGTATTATTTAATTTTCATCTAGAATTATTCTTTTTAGCATTCAAAAAGAGTGATTTAAAATCAGTTGATATTTTTAAATCACCCTTATTATGGTTTATTTTATTATTTTAAACTTGTCTAATATTTACAAAGTCAGTAGGTGGAACATTGTCTTTTCCTAAATCTGGTTGTCCTGCTGTAATTAGAATTAAATCTCCTTCTTTTGCTAAACCAGACTCTTTAGAAAAATTCGGTGCACAATTTAGCATTTCTTCCATTGATAGTGTTTTTTCTTCTATGAATGTAGTAACACCTCGTGTTAATGCTAATTTTCTAGCTTTTTGTTTAGTTGGCACTACTGCTAATATTGGAACTTTTGGTCGATATCTTGCGATAAACTTCGCAGTACTTCCCGATTTAGTATAAGTTACTATGTTATTAACATCAACAGAATCCAGAAGGTATTTAGTTGATAATGAGATTGCATGGGCAATGTTCATTTTGTGATGTTTATATTCTTCCGAATCATCATCTTTTACTATATCTTGATTTTCGATGTAGGTAATTATTCTATCAACTGTTTCTAATGCTTCTTTAGGATAATTCCCTATTGCTGTTTCTTCAATCAGCATAATTGCATCAACCCCATCTATAACAGCATTAGCTACATCAGACACTTCTGCACGTGTCGGCCTTGGATTATAAATCATAGAATGAAGCATCTGCGTTGTTAATATTACTTCTTTTGTCGAATCATTAGCTTTTCTAATAATTTCTTTTTGGATACTAGGTAAATTTTGGTAAGGTAATTCCATCCCTAGCTCATCCCTATTAATCATTATTGAATCTGCAAATTGAATAATCTCATCGATATTTTCATACGCTTCTTTACAATCTATTTTTACAATTAATCCAATATCTTTCTTCTCATTAGCTTGAAGTATACTTTTTACTTTTCTAATTTCATCCAAATTACTAACAAATGGGCAGGCGACAAAGTCAACATCATTTTTGACAAGCAAAATGAACATTGTTCTCTTCAATTTTTATAAGTTTATACTTACTTTCTGCTATATATGATCTAAATCATAAATTATTGCAGTATTTTTTTATTTAGTTTTTCTCTTAATTCTTTTATCTTACTAATTCTAAAATCACACTCTTCTGTACATCCATAATAATTATCAATTAATACAGCATCCGCCCCATTTTCTATAATATATTCTAATAGTTCTTCTGTACTGTTTCCTAAAGTTGCGATAATTTTTGCCTTTCTAGTCATAATATACCTACCTTATCTTTTGAAAAACGTTTCCTTTTAAAAATTATTATAACACATCAAATTATTATTTTTCTAGACAGTTTTATAAATTTGTAGTCTTTAGCTCCTATTACTTTTGTGCTCTTTTTCTCTATTGAAATTATAATTCATCTTCTTTTAATATTGTAAAAACGTTAATTTTTTTCAGCTATATTCATTCTTTAGAATCATTAATAAAATTTCTAAGTCTACATATTACAATAACAAAAAGAAACTATACATTAATACATGCAATTTCTTTTTTTCTATATTTTCATATTTCAATTAATCAATAATTCAACACATTAAATTATAATTTCTTTTTAGGTGTTGCTACTCCTGATTCAAGATAATCTAAAAATTCACCAAATAAATTTTCCATCTCTACATATGAGTTTAAAATATTTAATTCTTTTTAACTTTTGCTCCACCTTTAATGCCCTTTCATGTAATAAGCAGCATGTTTTCTCATTTCATGTACAGCAACTTTCTCAGGCTTAATTTCCATAAGCCTTCTTAAGTGTAATAAACATACATCTATTTTTCTCTTGGTGTTGGTTCTTCTGTTAATTCCCCCAGTTTCAAGATATTTTGAAACTGTGCGATATAACATCCATGTGGATTTCCTAAAAGCTGCACGCTCAATCATAACCGCATCACAGTTAGTATCATCTAACATCTTCTTAGCTAATTCAGGTGTAGTTACATCACCATTACCTATATACAGGAATTTTTAAGTTCTTTTTCACATCACGAATAACATCCCAGTTAGCTTTTCCTATACATCTGAACTTTTTGTTCTACCGTGGATAGCATTGCACTAGCTCCAGCGCTCTGCATTTCTTGCATATCCATTATATAAATATGCTCATCATCCCATCCCATACGCATTTTTTACAGTTACAGGTTTAGACACTGAGTCTACAAGACGGGCAATTACCTCGTATACCTTATCAGGATCAAGAGTAACTTACTACCAGCATCTACTTTTTGTAATTTTTGGAACTGGACATCCCATATTTAAGTCGATAATGTCAGCTTCTGTATTTTTATCAACATACTTCGCAGCTTCCACTAAAGTATCGATTTCTCCACCAAATATTTGTAAAACTTAATGGACGCTCCTTGGATCAATATATAACATATTCATCGTCTTTTTATTATTAAATAAAATTGCTTTATCACTAACCATTTTCAGCACAAACTAATCCAGCACCAAATTCCTTAGCTGTTAGACGAAACGATACGTTACACACACCTGCCATCGGTGCTAAAAACTACTCTGTTCAGTATTTTCAATTTCTCTAATTTTAGGCGTCTTCTATCCTTTCATTTTACAATTTTTCTTTATACAAACTAATTTTTCTGTTATTTTTGTCTAATGATTGCTTTATACTCTTACCATCAACCTCTATATCTCCATACATTTCTACTAATGGAGCTAGTACGCAAATTTCTTTCATGAATATATTTATGAGGGTACAATCAATCTATCATCATTAAAAACTAAATTATTATATGTGATTATATCGATATCTATCGTTCCTATTTCCCCAGTGCTCTATTTTCTAATACGACCAAGTTCTAACTCTATCTTTTGAATAATATCTAGTAATTCATGAGCTTCTATCAAGTCTCTGTTTCTATAGCACATATTTAGAAAAAGTTTTGATCAGCTACTCCACCCCATGCAGGTGTTTCCCGTAAACACTGCTTGGTTTTATAATTTTAAGATTGTTTCTCTTCTATTTTTCTTAAAGCATCTTTTAAATATTGCTCTCGTGGCTCTATATTAGTTCCTAATGCTAGTATAATCATTATAATCCAAACTCCTCGTGTTGTTTCTACAAACTTCTCCACATTGTTCAAAATGATATTTTATAGGTGCAGCTGGTTTATTAATTTTCTAGCTTAACATTTTTCAATTTGAGGAAACTTTTCAAAAAGTATTTTTAAAATTTCTCCTGTAGCGTTCTAATAAATTATACGTATTTCGAAGTTGCAGTCTCTACTACTACATCTAGCAATCATCAACTTATGCTGTCTGTCATATCACATAAACAACGCCTTCTTATAATCAACTCACACTCAATGCTAAAAATAAATTTCTGACCTAATCTATTTTCTTCACATTATCATGATTAGCAAATACTTCAAGATTATTTATGAAATAATTTCGTCTTCATGATTAATATACCTCTCAATCATTATTTTTGCTTAACTATAAAATTTTAACATATTTCGCCTTATTTCTCTAATGATTATGCTTACATATCAATAAAAACGACTTAAAGATTATGATTTAATAAAATCTCTTTTTAAGTCCGTTTTCAAAGTAAAATCAATTTTCTTAGTATTTTACTGTGAAATTTGAAATATTTTTATATTAGTTTTTATTTCTTTTCCTTCCTAAAACGAATGCAGCTACTTCTGATTAATCCAGCAAATAGAGTGAACTAGAAGTTTAATCCAGTTTTTGGTAATATTCTGGATCTCATCCTGGACACTAGAGTTTCTTGTGATATTGTATTTTGTAGCATCCGCTTGCGTAGAACTATTCTTTTCAGAAGCTGATGATTTGGTTGTAATAACAAATGTACTAAGTGAGATGTATTAAAAGTGAGTTTTTCCATCTGTATACTGAAGTATCTTTTATTTCTTCTAACACATTGCATTAACGTGATATACTTTCAATTGTTGATTTTCATCTTTAGCCACTGCTAAAGAAGTAACAACACGATTTTTCTCCTGTAGCTTTTAGCTCGTTACCATCTTTATCTTCAAAATGAAGTTCTAGAGTTCTTACTACATTTAATTCTGAATTAAGTTCTTTAACAATTCTTTTATTCTTTAGCTCTTTCTCCTGTAACATCCTGAGCAACAAATTTATCAACGTTGTTGATTTTTGATTCATCATATTCAACATGAGCTGTTACTCCATCGGCTAATGTAACAGTACGGACAAAATCTTTTTCCTGTTTGCTCAAGTAGCTAATTAGCTGAATCTTTTTGGACTATTAGGGTTAACTGGATTTACTGATGCACCTGGTTGAGACTGGGTTGATTGGTTTGAGTGATACTCAGCTGTTGCTTGCTAGAGTCAATTTGGTACCTACTGGATCATGGTCAGAAGCACGTCCATGTTCTTCCATGAATGAAGCGTTAATATGAACTGGAGGAAGACTACTGTCTTCAATGTTTTTAGAAATTTAAAATATTGTCTAAGACTTTAGTTACTTCCACGGTAGAGTATGAATATCTATCTCCTTGTTCATGTTCAGCCCATTAGATTAACTAAGTTCATTTCCCGATTGTTCTTACACTATCTGAGAATTCAAAATCGTTAGAAGTCACCTGTTAGAACAAATTTTAAGTTTGGATTTGACGTAATCCTTCTTTAATAAAGACATTTTCAAATTTAGCCTCTTCAATACGTTTTGCTTTTGTATTTCTACTGATGGTTGGTTAGAACCATGGGTTGCATCATCCTCATTTTTCGATTTTAAGTGGTTTTGCGTACTACTATTCTTTTCACTTTAAATTCAAATTCAGCCGCTAATGAGTTTTTCTTTCTCAGAAAGTGAACACTTGTTGGATCAATTCTAGCTGGGTTTTTCTCAGGTGTCCATTTACAAAGCGTACAGCTTCTTCCTTCCACCTTTTCTTTACCAATTAGGTTACTCTCTTGGGATTATATAAATAAGCTACCTGTGTTCGCGCCAGTTTCACCATCTTTTCCAAAGTCAACTGGAGCTATCTCAGTATATTTATAATCAGGTCCACAAGACTCTTAATTCTTTTGTAATTTAATTTTTCCCCTCACTCCATCAACAGTTCCATCATTTACTCCTGTTGTTATCTTGAACCTCAATGAGGTTATGATATCAGGACTGTGAACTTCTTTTTATAAATGAATTAACAATCTTATCAACTTTTTCCTCTGGTGTTTGCATCACTTTGACCTTTGTTGTTTTGCTGAGAAGTTTTCAATATTATAGAAGCAATTTATTAATTTATCTTCTGAAGGATAAATTTTAGATACTTCACGTTTTAATCCTCCATCTTGGTGCTGGTACATAGATGGATCAATTTTATGTTTTATTTTTATAATAGCTACCCTGTAATATTTTCATTAAAGTAGTCTTTGCTTTGCTACAAATTTATTCCCTACTGTGACGGTAGTACTTCTGTGTTTTGCACACCTGGGCAGGATTAACTCCACCGATGTTTGAAGTTTTTGACCTTTGTGTCACCTGGTAATACATAAATATCACCTTTATATTGCGGCCCGTAACTTTACTGGTTTAGATCACCTCTACACATTCTCTAGACTTTCCAATAATCTAAAAGCTTCTGTTTTCTGGATTATATTTGGTTGGCGTATTATCAACTATATCTTTGGGCATTTTTCAAATATTTAATGCTTTTGGTAAATCTGCTTTCCCTAATTTTGTTATAGTTGCGTTAATAATTTTGAGTAACTGTTAGGCTCAGCTGGTTTTTAAAAGTTTGTCCTGGTTTTACTGAATATTCTTCCATATAACCTTCTTTACAGTTCGAACTTTTAGACAAATCACCTGTTCTACTTTATCTTTTTGAAGCAACATATACTGCATCAGATGTTCTTAGTTGTTGTCTGACACTTTATCTTGAACATAGAAACCTGTTTTATCAGTCATAGTTACAACAACATTGTTTTATTACTACTTCTTTTTCCCAGCTAAAGGACTTTCATGGCTTTCACCTTGTACTTCCCCTATGTTTTACTTCTTTTGGAGCAGTAACGGTTGTTGTAGTCGCTCAGCAGGTGTTTACTTCATTTTTCTCCTGTTGTAGTGACGGTGTAGTACTTCTGTTTTTACCTCACCATGAGAAACTACATTAGCTTCAACTGATAAATAAGTTGCCCCTACTCCTCCTAATACTGCACTTGCAATAATATTGATAATTTGTATTTTTCCAATATGAACTCCTTATATAAGTTTGCTACTAATTATTTTTACTATTAATCTAACTAATAAGCAACATTAATTGTTTTACCTTTAAAAAATCTTCAATATAGATCTTTTCTATGTTGAATTCTTATAATCAATAATTAAACTATTTAATTCTTCTTCTCACTTTACCAACATAAATGATAAAATAATTACTCTACCAATACCGTAAATGCTAACCATGTATTTTTCTGTTCCAGCTTTATCAGTTAGTACTCCATTAACTGATAATAGTATTGCTACAATAATAGATTCAAAAGTATAAAATAGAAACTGTAGTCGTTCTTTTCATCACTTTTTACTAGATATTTATGCATGAAATACATTAGCCTGTATACTCATTAAGTGAAAAATGCAATATATAGCATAAATAGTATAAACTTAGCATATACATTTTGAATAAAATAAACATTAATAGCATTCCAAAGATTTACAACTACAAAGAAATACAAAATGCATGCTTTGATAAATTTGTTTGATAATTTTTCATATATATAACACTTCCGAACATTCCACTAACGCTGATATCCCTATCCAAACACAACCATTGTATCTGCATCTAACTTTTCAAACACAGCTTGCCACTGGTTTGATGGCAAGATCTAGGATAGAAGGGCAACCGACAGGTATCATAAGATACACTACTACTCAACATATAGTGTTTCTTTTGCGAATTTCTTCACGTGCTATTGAACCTTTTATCTTTCTCTAGCAGATATTACGTGTCTGTTCACAACTTTTGCATAAATTTTCACCGTAAAGTGTAATATACACGAAATAATAAAAACTAGCATACTCAGCCACTATCGACAAACTTTTATAATAAACATACACATATTTAGCACTTATAAAAGCCTACAATTGCCGAGAAAAATAATGCATACAATGAATTTCTAGAAAAGAAATTTTATCTATATCTATCTCTTCATTGTTTTTATTGTACATGACCAACCAACTTGTTAAAGTTCCCGATTGAAATGACTCTGCAATTTGCAGATAATATCGCAGATATGTATAGCAAGATTAAACTATTGCTAAGCAACAAGATTAAACCTATAACCCTAAAACTGAACTAAGAAAGAATACTATGCACCGATATTATCAGTGTTGCCCCCAGAGGCTCAGTCATAAAAGAAATCCAACCAAAAATCGATAAATAAAGCCCTACTTCAACAAAGAAAAATCTTTTGACAACAAATAAATATATAAAATTGGATTAAAAATGATAATGCTACCGTAAATAATATATATACAAATAATAAAAATTTAGTATTATTCATCTTTTCTCCTACTACTTTTGTATATTCTTCCATAGTATCTCTTTCTAAAAACTTATAATCGACAAGATATCTACGGATAGAGAATAATCTGAGATAAATCTCCTTAATTGCTTCATTTAATTCTTTTCTCAGTAAAGCTCTAGTGATTTTTACTTTCAACATCTCTAAAACTATTTGAAGAACAAGAAAGCTTATTTTTCTTTTTGGTATCATTATCAATTTATCATTTTTAAAAATATTTTATTTTACTTCTTCCATACTACACTTTCCTTTCAAATTTATTTTTATATACTATTATATATTATATCAAATAAAAACAAGTATAAAATAACCTCTAACACAGTTTTATACCATATTAGAGGTTTTGCAATCTAGTTTACTTTTTATTTCTATTGCCCTAGAACAAAAACGTCTTCAACTTCTTTCTTCTTTTTTAGATCCTTTACTCAAAAATGAGAAATTTTATTAGCTATGATTTTAATTCTATAGTGGGTTACTCCGTCTTTATCTTTATAAACATTATTTTTAAAGTACCTACTATATTAAGCAAACTTCCTTTTTCACAGTATCTGGCTGTATTTTCTGCGATTTTACCAAAAGCAGTAAATTCAAAAATTCTGTGTCATAGTTTCCCTTCTTTATTTTTAAAATCAGACTGAACTGCAATAGTAGCATTAATATAACTTACTTTTTATCACTTTCTTTTAATTCCGGTTTTTACTAATCTTCCTATTAAAAATTACTTGATTTAACATAATTTATCCTCCCTTAAAATAGTAATCTAGATTGCTATGAAAAACATTAGGAAGATTATCTTAGTCTTATTTATTGATTAAAAGTAACAAAAACTTCGCCATCTTTCAAAAATTCTGCATTAATATAATTATCACCATCAAAATGTAATACCTTACCTGGTTCTACAATATGAATTTCTTCATCATTTAAAAAAATACTTTTAACTTCACCTTTGACACATGTGAATACTACTAAAGCTTCTGGATGATTGTGTTTGGGAATAACATCACCTTGTTTTTCCTACTTTTTTACTAATTTAAATCTATCGTGTTTTTAATAAACCTGCTTCTTCAAAAAATTATTCCTACGCTCATATTAATTCTCCTTTATTTAAAAATATATATTTATTACGCTTACACTCTTATTATAGAACTTTTTGTTAACAAAACAAATAAAAATTCATATCTTTTTCCAATTTTTAAAAACTACTCCCATCTTAATAAACTGTGATCTATTTTCTCTCTTAAATCCATTTTTATTATTTTAACGTATTTAAAAATACCTTCATCATCTACAAGTCCAGATACAGTGAGTAATGTAAGTTTATCATAGAGACTATTAACCGTCTTAAAGCCCCTTCTTCAAATAATGATAGCCAATTTTTCTTTCGGGTAACGGAGAAACATTCATATAATTGCGTCAGACAATGTCTTTCTCGTTTCTTCATAATTGTTTAACAACAGTATGTCATGAGTCAGAAGTAATCCTCCGGGCTTTAATACCCTATAATATTCACTTAAAGCTTTAGATTTACTCTTATCACTAAACATAGTTAACATAGCTTCATTTATAATATAATCAAAACTATTGTCGGGAAACGTTAAATGAAATGCATCGCCCTCATAAACTCGATATTCTTAGATTATTCCTTACAACTTCAAGTTGTGCTTTAAAAATAGATTCTTTATCTACGTCTATTCCTATAAAGGTAGTCTTAGGATATCGTTTGGCTAAAGATATTAGATTTATTCCTCTGTTACTACCTTCTAAGACACGATTCCCAGCTTCAAACTTTATATGTGCAAAGTAGAAAATCAGTTCCTTTCACCCCTCAGGTCTTAATCTAGTTTTACCTAGTAAAAATTTATGCCCCATTTCTTTTTCATAATAACCCTCACGTTTTTATATTATACTTTTATTGTACAATAAGCTAAAATAAAAATCCGAAAAATAATTGATTAATAACTATCGATTATTTTCTGGATTTCTCAGAATAATATTATATAAATTTTCCTTGCTTAAAAATCCTTATATGTATATATGTTCCTTGTTCCTTATTCTCTATTGCAAAACCGAACAATTTCTCTACCTAATACACTAACTATTGGACTATATTTTTAGCTTTTTCCTTTTATAGCTAAGTTGAAAAATCGGCGCTACTTTCATAAACATTTGTTCTAAAAATCTCTTATCATCACGTTTACTTATGAAGAAGAGATGGCTGAAATATTCTAAGAACTCCTAGATTCATTACTTTTTAATTTATCTTCAACTCTCCTTTTAATGAATTATAGAGTTTTTCGATTTACTAATAGCACCAATTGCAGAAACTACATTTAAAACTTCTTACTTTACCTTCACATAGTTTAGAAAATTAACTTATAATCTACATCTATCTTTCTTTGATTTTCTTTTTGATCCTGCAATTTTTATCGTTGTTCCAAGACTTGCAAAATACATCTGCATCTTCTAGTATACTTGTATCAAAATTAATATTTTCAAAGTCTATGATTATCTTTGTCCAACCTACTGTTATCAGGTGATTTATTAATAGAGACTTCTTCCTAAAATATAAATTCTATCATAATATTCACCACTTACTATTTCATTTGAAATTTCTCTACCTACAGCTCCTGTAGCCCCAATAATTACCGCTGTTTTCTCCATTTTTATCTCACCTCTAGAAAAATAATGATATTAAAAGCTAGAATGGGTAATCCGCCTTGCTTTAATATTATTTTTATCACTTGATAAATACCATATGTAACATAAGTATAATATAAACCAATAACATTCCTACAATTTCTTTAGGATTTTTGAAATGAGATGAACCGTATATAATGCCACACCTAATAATCCATTATACACATCTTGATTTTTAAATAATGTGTTTAAATTCGGGTCTTTTCAATTCTTCTTTTGAAATATTCAATACTCTACTTGTACTCATCTGAATCTGTTGCAAAAAGTTTCTACAGTGTATTATATAGAAAAATAGTACTGCTACTAACAATGTTAAAATAATTGATATATATATTCATTTTATACCTCTTTCTTAAATCAAACTTTTTATTAAATTTATCTAATAATTTAGTCAGATTTTTGATCATCATCTGTAAAATTCTCACTGATAATGATTTCTGATATCAGTATCTCTAGTACAACTATCAATTTTTGTTGAAGCTTCAGTTATTTCACATAAATTTCTCTATTGTTTTCTTTATTACGACGCTTATTAATATATCCTGATTCTTCTAATTTTTCAAATGTCTAGTTATAGTAGCAGCATCTATTTCTAAAATCTTAGATAGCTGTTTAGGGTTGCTACATCAACCTCATATAAGTATTTTATAATTTGAAATCTTGTTAGACTTATTCTAATCTTTTCTCAAATATATGAGCAATCTTTCTTTCTAACACTTTCAAATCATGCAATGATTTACATATTCTCTTATATCCATTTCACACAGCCTCCTCTTTGTTGACTAGTCAATTATTGATAGTTTTATTATAACTTAATCTAGTTGAGCTTGTCAGTGCAATATAAAAAGGAAGAGTAATGATCTGACCCCAAAAAGTTAGACTTAGGATAGCGTAGTAGTTATAATGACTGCTACGCTATCTTTTATATTTATACAGTCATATGTTCTATTCTATATTGCTTAGGGACTTAACCATCCTAGTTTCTCTTTTATTCTCTCTTCATTATAGTATTTTATATATTTTTCAATACTAATTTCAGTTCCTATAACTATTATATGTTGTTCCATAGTATATCTCTTGTTTTTAATATTCCGAAGAAATTCTCCATTACCGAATTATCCAAACAATTTGCTTTTCTAGACATACTTTGGTAAATACGTTCTTCTTTAACCTTTTCGAGTATGCCTTCATTTGATAAGCCCATCCTTGATCAGAGTGGAAAGTTCTCCCTATAAAGGATTTAGCTGTGACTTTAATAGCTTTTTCTAGCGCATCCATTATATTTTTTTAGCTGATGGGCTCTCACTTATACTATAGCTTATTATCTCACCATTATACATATCCATAAATGGATCTAAATAAAGTTTCTTTACTACTAATTTACCTCTCATTAACTTCATAATATTTAAATTCAGTTGTGTCTGTAGTGATTTTTGATGTGGAATATTAGTATTGAATCGTCTTCTAATTCTATTCTTAGCTGTTTTTCCAATTTTTCCCTTTATATGAATTGTATTTTCTACTTTTTCTTGTAAATGATGTAACCTGTAAGCCTAATTTTTGTATAATTCTTTGAACTTTCTTTTTATTTATTATATATCCTAGATTACGTAACGCACCATATATACGTCTATAACCATAATCTTTGTTATTCTTTCTTATTTCTAATATTTTCTCTTCAATTTCTTTATCTGGATTAACTCTATCGAATCTCTTCTGCCAGTACATATATGTTGCTTTTGGCATTTTTCGCATATAAAGAAGGTCTTTAAGTGTAATTCTCCTCGGAGACTGCTTATAATTCTCGCCTTCTTTTTCATTTCTGCTTCTTCCGCTAAACACGCAGTCTCCTCGCTTCTTTTTAAAAATGCATTTTCTATCCTTAGTTGTAGTAATTGATCTTCTAATTCTTTTTACATATTCTTTAGATATATTATCATTTGTGGTTTGACTTGTTGTTTCCTTACTTAACTTTTTAGGTGATTTAGCCATTAAGATTTTTCCGACCTTTCCTTCGTTCTCTCAATGCATCAGGACCAGCTACTCTAAAGCGATTAACCCAGTTACAAATAAGCGCTGGATTATTTATACCTTCTTGTAAAGCTAAGTCATTGTATGAGAGTTCACTTGTTAAGTATAATTCTACAACATATATCTTTCGAAAGGATATTCTTCATTTTTCTTGAACGATATAATCCTTCATCTCCATATTTCTTATATTTGGCAACCCAAATTTCAATATTATTATGAGATTTTTATATCATACTTTTTCGCTAACGATCTTATGCTTATGTTTTCATTTATATACTCTAGTACGACTTTCTTTTTAAATTCAAAATTATATTTAGTCGTAAAAATATCGACCTCCAAAAAGTTAGATTTTTGGTCCTAACTTTTTGGGGTCGGTACTATAATCAAAAATCACTCTTCCTTTTTATTAATTTTAAATACTTACTA
>BNJS01003903.1_pt1 | contig 16742 bp, 17 predicted proteins | sample 8540461 | NCBI WGS metagenome assembly BNJS01 (sample SAMD00202454, study PRJDB9452) | human saliva metagenome | isolation source: human saliva | place: Japan
CAAAACGCGGAATGACAGAACAAACGAAATAACGAAATGACTCATGGATAAATTATCCATGGGTTATTTTTTTATTTTAAGTTCATTTTAAGTTCGCTTCGTATACTAAAACCATCAAGAAAAGGAATCGAGGAAAACGAGATGGAAAAGAAAAGACAATGGTTATTGACGACAACATTATTTAGGCTCTTTGTCAAATAGTGTTGATGAAGAATTTTAGGAAGGGATTAAGCAACTAATTGTTGCTTAATTCCTTTTTGTTTTGGGCCAAACATTTTTGTTATTAAGATAATCCTGTTTCTAAAATGGTAATAGTTTTTAAAACCGTAGGCATTTCTTTTAAGCACTTTTATTTTATTGTTTATTCCTTCGATAGGGCCATTTGTTCTAGTTGGATACTCACAAGTATTTTGAATATATGGCAAGTAAGTCATAAGAGTCTTTAATACTCTTTTTAAACCCAGGAGATAGGTCTAATTGCGTAGCTGCTTCAATCGTTTCCTTGAATTCTATATAATCTCTATCCTGTATACATTCACGAAGTGAATGTACAACCTCATAATCATGTTTAAGAGATGGATTGTTTTCTAAGATATAATCCACAATTCCTTGGGTTGTCATAAAGCTTTCAAAAAGCTTATAACGATTATATTTATAGTTCTGAAGTTCATTAGGATTCTTTAAAATTAACTTCCAATAATGTTTTAACTTTCGATATAATTTAGCGTCTTTATAACGATGCTGATTCATGACACGTACCCGAGTTCGATTTAATTCTCTATTTAAGGCTTGTACGATGTGAAAAGGATCAATGATAATTTTAGCGTTAGGAAACATTCCTTTTATTAATTGAATGTACGGTACGTACATGTCGATAGAGATGGTTTTTACCTTTAATCTAGTCTTAGGCTCAAAACGATAAAAATATTGTTTCAAACTGTAAGATTTTCTATCTCGTACAACATCGACCAGCTTGTGTGTAGTGCTATCACAAATAATGAAGCTCATATTACTATCGGAAGATTTGACGGATTTAAATTCATCAAAACACAAATGCTCAGGTAAATCGTGTAATGGTTTAATCGTTAATAATCGTGCTGTATCATCTATGATACGTCTTACAGTATGAACTGAAACATTTGTTTCTTTTGCGATATATGTTTCAGATACTGTTTCACTAATTTTTGATTTGATTTCATTTTTTAATCGTTTAGAGATATGACAGTGTTTTTCTACGATTCGACTAGTGTCTGCAGTAAATGAAGAGCCGCATTCTCTACAGAGAAATCTCTGCTTGCGTAGATTTAAGTAGGCCGGAAGGCCTGAAACAGAACAGAGAGTGATACGAGATGTTTTCGTGCCGTTTTTAACGATATTATTATTTTGGCTAACACATCCACAGACAGTACAAAATTCTGGTTTATGCGTATATGTAGCTGAATAAAATAAAGATTTTCTCTTTTTAAATATCTTCTCTTGAACTTTATTATCCCAAATCATGTTTTTATCTTTGATTTGTAGTGTAGCTTCTAGTATATTGTTCATATGGTCATCATCCTTTTGTTTTAGGTTTCAGCGCTTTTAATATAATGGATGTTGGCCTTTTTGTATACACTAAAATAGGGTTGGTGGAAAAATTCCATCAACCCTAAAAATTATAGAACCATTATTTATCTCTCTAGGGTTGGCCGCTTGCGGATCGCAAAGTGTATTAAGCCAAGCCGACGCAAACACTCAAACAACAACAAAGACATCTACAACTTCAACTACACAGACGGCTTCTTATTTTGAAGCAAGCGACTTAACAGCGACTTACGACGAAAGTAAAGCTTCGAAGATTTCGCTGCAAGGAACGACGGCTACTGTTTCAGGGAATGGCGTAACGGTCAGCGGAAGTACAGTAGAAATTACAAAAGCTGGAACGTATATCGTCGAAGGAACGGCGACAAGCGTTCAATTGAAAGTTGCAGCAGGTAAGGAAGATGAAGTACAAATCGTCTTCAAAAATGTGACCTTGAAGAATACGGAAGCTCCGGTACTCGTCGACACGGCGAAAAAAGTGATTTTAACAGTTGCCGATGGAACGAAAAATGAAGTAGCTGATGAATCAACATCAACGGTTAAAGGAGCGATTTACTCCGATAGCGACTTGACGATTAACGGTAAAGGTTCATTAACGGTAACAGGTGCAGCAAGCAATGCGATTAAGTCAAAAGACGGCATTCGTATCGTGGACGCGACTGTTACAACAACTGCGAAAAAACACGGTGTAGCAGCCAACGACTTCGTGAACGTGTCAGGCGCGACATTAAACTTAACTGCCGATGAAGATGGTATTCACTCAGACAATGAAGATGATGTATTGTTAGGAAATATTTACTTAACCAATACGAACATCACTGTCAATGCAGGAGATGATGGTATCAACGCTTCGAATACAATGCTCATCGACGAAGGTGCAACTATCGATGTGCAAAAGAGTGAAGAAGGTCTTGAGGCACGATTAATTCATCAAGTCGGGGGAAATGTCACAGTGAAATCTTCTGATGATGGATTGAATGCAAAAGACTGGACGTTAGAATCGTCTGAAGAACAAGGCCCAGGGCAACAAACGAAGACCGTAAAAGCCGAAGCCGCAAATGTGAAAAACTTGGATCAAGCAGGCGAAGTGAAGATTGTCATCGACGGCGGAACATTAACTGTTGATGCTGAAGGGGACGGATTGGATGCCAATGGGTCTATCGAGATTAACGGCGGAACAGTCGTTGTTAATGGCCCAACAAGCGGCGCCAACGCAGCTCTTGACTATGACGACAATGGAAAACTAAACGGTGGTACAGTCCTCTTTGTCGATAATGGAGAAATGACAATGGGATTTGGTAGCGACTCTAGCCATGCTTTCCTAATGGCAAGTGTTCAAGGAACGGCTGGAACAACCGTTGAAGTGGTCGACTCTTCTGGTAAAACAGTCGCAAGTCTAAAAGTTTCTAAGGCATTCGCGACGGTATTAATTAGTAGTCCGGAGATTAAAGACGGTGAAAAATATACGATTAAAGTTGGTTCAAACTCAACAACAGCAACAGCTTCTAAGCAAGCAGCTAATACTGGTGGTAGACCTGGCCAAGGTGGCCCTGGTGGCGGCGGACAGCCAGGTCAAGGAGGTCCAGGAGGACAACCAGGCCAAGGCGGTAGACCAGGAGGCAGATAAAATCGATAAGAATTTCTAGGGAATCGTGAAAGGGGTGAGTCCACCAAAATATGAAGATGAATAATGACATTGAAATGAGTGCATTAATAAGTGAGGTGGAACACTATGGAATAAAGAAAATTTAAGAAGACGAACAGCAGTTAGACAGAAAGGGGTGAGTCCACCAAAATATGAAGATGAATGATGACATTGAAATGAGTGCATTAATAAGTGAGGTGGAGCACCATGAAATAAAGATGATTCAAGAGGTTAAAACTAATTTAGACAGAAAGGGGTGAGGTTACCATAATATAAAGTCGATGAGACCGTTCAAACAATAGACGACAATCAGGAGTCGATTAAGTAACAAAAGTTCTCAAAAAATAACAAAAACTACAGCACACAAAACCATAAGACGGGGTATTCTCTCAGCTATCGAAAGCTTAACTGAGACAATACCCCGTTTTCATGTTATATTATCTTACATAAGAGGTAAGGGCAGTTTTGACAAAAGATAAAACTTTTATTTACAATAACCCTATAAAGGAGGAAGGCAGATGGGTGAAAAGGAATTACGACGTTCACTAGCCGTCTTTCCAATCGGAACAGTGATGAAGCTGACCGATTTATCTGCACGACAAATTCGATATTATGAAGAACAGCGCTTGGTCATCCCGGAACGTTCTGAGACGAACCGCCGCATGTATTCATTGAATGATGTCGATCGCTTATTGGAAATTAAAGATTACCTGGCCGATGGATTAACCATTATGGCCATTCAGAAGATTTTCAATAAGAATACAAATCCCGTATCGAAGGAGAACGTAAAAGATGCGCTGACGGATGAGGATGTCCGACGAATCTTCTACGACGAGATTATGCATATTAGCCGCTACTCTGGCGGAGAAAAATGGAACTTATAGGAGGAAGCCAATGATTACACATGAAGAGATTAGAAGACAGGTAGAAGAGAAAGATGTTCGTTACTTACGATTAATCTTCACAGATATCCTAGGAACGATTAAAAACGTGGAAGTGCCAATTACACAATTAGACAAAGTGTTGGCCAATAAAATGATGTTTGACGGTTCTTCAATCGAAGGATTTGTTCGTATCGAAGAAAGTGATATGTACTTATATCCAGACCTTTCAACTTGGGTAGTATTCCCATGGAGCAGCAAACACGGTACAATCGCACGCTTAATCTGTGATGTATACAAACCAGACGGAACGCCATTTGCGGGGGACCCTCGTTCAAACTTAAAACGTGTCTTAAACGAAATGAAAGAATTAGGTTTCTCAAACTTCAACTTAGGACCAGAGCCAGAGTTCTTCTTATTCAAATTGGACGAAAACGGCGAACCAACGCTTGAAGGAAACGACCAAGGTAGTTATTTCGACTTAGCTCCAATTGACCTTGGGGAAGAATGCCGTCGTGAAATCGTTCTTGAATTAGAAAAAATTGGATTCGATATCGAAGCAAGTCACCACGAAGTAGCTCCAGGTCAACACGAAATCGACTGGAAATACTCAGATGCAGTAGCTGCTTGTGACAACATCCAAACATTTAAACTTGTTGTAAAAACAATTGCGCGTAAACATGGATTGCATGCGACATTTATGCCAAAACCAGTATTCGGAATTGCTGGTAGCGGAATGCACTTCAACCTATCATTATTTGATAAAGACGGAAACAATGCGTTCTTTGACGAAAATGGCGACCAACGTCTAAGCGACACTTGCCGTCATTTCATCGCTGGGGTTATGAAACATGCCAAAGCTCTAACTGCCGTATGTAACCCGACAGTAAACTCATACAAACGTTTAGTTCCAGGGTACGAAGCGCCTGTATACATTGCATGGTCTGCACGTAACCGTTCACCGCTAATCCGTATTCCGGAATCTCGTGGCATTTCAACTCGTATCGAATTGCGTAGCGTGGATCCATCTGCAAATCCATATTTAGCAATGGCTGCGATTTTAACAGCTGGTCTTGAAGGGGTTAAAGAAAAAATGGAAGTTCCTGCAGCTATCGACCGCAACATCTATGCGATGTCTGCTCGTGAACGTAAAGAAGCTGGAATTGATGATTTACCAGGAACATTAAACGAAGCGATTGAATACTTGAAACAAGACGAAACCGTTCAGTCAGCTTTAGGAAGTCATATTCTAGACAACTTCATCGAAGCAAAACGTTTCGAATGGGCTGCTTACCGTAGTCAAGTTTCACAATGGGAATTAGACCAATACTTGAAACTATTCTAAAAATTATACTGAGAGTGCACTAACAAGGTGCGCTCTTTTTATGTTCTATTTTATTCTTTGAGATAAATTTTGTATAAGACTGTCTTCTGTTGATACGTAAAGCTTTTTCTTTGTTAAAGTTTTGACATATTTTGCTGAAAATGTAATACTGGTAAGGAAACGTAAAAAGGAAAGAGAGTGCTCACATGTATATAAAAGAGATGTCGAATGCGTTAGAAGAGTATCATGCTTTTATGGAAACTCAAGCCAACAGAACGGTTTTCCAAACGCCTGAATGGGGCGAAGTGAAGACGGATGGCTCATGGACAAGAGATGTACTACTAGTCATGTCCGATAATCATGAACCTGTTGCGGCTGCGATGATTCTTTATCGTAAATTACCTGCTGTGAATCAATATTTAGCGTATGCACCGCGCGGAATCGTAACGGATTATACAAATGCAGAACAATTAAAATCTGTGTTTGCGACTTTAAAAGTGTATTTGAAATCTAAAAATGCATTTGGATTAAAGATTGACCCAGAATTACAATGGCGTGAATGGACAAACAAGTTCGAAATGGTTGAAGGTGGATTCAATAACGAAGAATACCGCAAAAACATTTTAGCGGCTGGATTTGTAGAACGCCCAATGGATTTAGGGTTTGATGGAATTCAACCACGTTTAACAATGATTTTACCATTGAAAGACGAAGGGAAAGGTATCGTCGAAACATTCAATAAGAAAGAACGTTATAAAGTGAATGTAGCGAAGAAACAAGGGGTTGTTTGCTACAAGGGAACGCTTGAAGATATGCCAATCTATGATGAGTTAAATAAAATTACGGCTGAGCGCGATCAATACGTGGCGCGTAGTATCGAGTATTTAACAACGATGTATCAACACCTTCACCCAAAAGGCATGGTGGATTTATACTTTGCAAAAGTGGACTACAATGTGCAATTGGACTTTGCGACAAATCGCTTAGAAACAGCGCAAAAAGAATTCGACAAGTTAACAGGACAGCTGGAAACATTGAACAATCCAAAACGGATTGAAAATGTAGAAAAACAAATCGAATCATTGAAGGTCAACATTGCTAAATACGAAAAAGAAATCGAACGCGTGAAAGGCGACTTAGAGAAGTATCCGGAAGGAAAAGTCGTCAGCGGAGCGTTCGTCGTGACATACTTAGACAAAGCGTACTACTTATATGGCGCTAACATCACAGATGATGGTGGCTTGAATGCCAATAAGGCGCTTGTATCTTGGATTATGCAAACTCTTTATGATGAAAAAGGCATTCGTTCGTTTGACTTCTTCGGAGTTTCTGAAGACCAAGAACATCACGGCGGGATTAACGGATTCAAGCAATCGTTTGATCCAGAGTTAGTGGAATATATCGGTGAATTTGATATGCCAATTTCTAAGTTCTGGTTTGAACTGTTCCATACATGGGCACCAAAAGCCGTGAGCTTGAAGAATAAATTATTAGTAAGACGTAAAAAATAGAATGAAGAGGCTGGACGAGTTTCCGGCCTCTTTTAGAAAATAGGAAAGGGGAATGGAATGCAAAAAAATAGCAATCTTAGAAAACTTGTCTTTATCGCATTATTAACAGCACAAGGAATTATCCTTGGATTACTTGAACAAGCCATTCCATTTCCTTTTACCTTTGCACCAGGGGCAAAGCTGGGGTTAGCTAATATCGTAACGTTGATTAGTTTATACACACTATCCTTTAAAGAAGTCGTTTTAGTGGTAGTGATGAAGACGCTGATGACGACCGTTCTTGGTGGAACATTCTCGACCTTTCTTTATAGTGGAATGGGGGCGCTCGTGAGCTTTATTGGAATGTATCTTGTGAAGCAGCTTGGAGAGGAACGCGTCAGCATGATTGGTGTGAGTGCCACAGGTGGAATTTTGCACAATGTCGGTCAATTAATGGTCGCAAGTTGGATGGCGAAATCGTGGACTGTGCTCTTATATTTACCTGCGATGTCAATCGTCGGAATCTTTGCTGGGGTAGCCATTGGGATTGCAGCAAACTATGCGTTAACACATGTAAAATTACTCAAAAAATACTCAGACCAAAAAGTCGGAGAAAGTTCGTGAAACAACAGACAATCAATGGACAAAAAGTGCAGAATAGAATATACTACTAAAGTGAGAAAAATCAAGGAGGATTTGCAATGACAAAAACAAACATCGTAGTTATCGGTGCCGGATTTGCCGGAGTAGCCGCTACAAAGACGTTGTCACATAAGTTGAAAAAGAATAAAGATGTCACAATTACATTAATTGATAAACATCCTTACTTAACTTACATGACTGAATTACACGAGGTGGCTGGGGGACGTGTTGAGCCAGATGCGATTCAATACGACTTACAAAAAATCTTCGCACGTTCTAAAAACGTAAACTTAGTAACAGATACTGTTACAAGTCTTGATAAAGAAAACAAAGTGGTTCGTACAAAACATGGCGAATTCTCTTATGATTATTTAGTACTTGGTATGGGTGGAGAAGCCAATGACTTCGGCGTTCCCGGTGTGAAAGAACATGGATTTACATTATGGTCAATGGAAGACGCAGTGAAAATGCGTAAACATATTCTTAGCTGTGTAGAAAAAGCGGCGAAAGAACATGACCCACAAAAACGTAAAGCGTTATTAACGTTTGCGGTTTGTGGTGCTGGATTTACTGGGGTTGAATTAGTCGGTGAATTAATGGACTGGATTCCAGTGTTAGCACATGAATACAATTTAGATAAAGATGACTTCGAGTTATACATTATCGAAGCAGTTCCAACAATCTTAAACATGTTAGATGCTAAAGATGCGGATAAAGCGGAAGCCTTCATGGTGAAACGCGGCATCAAAGTGATTAAAGGGAACGGAATTTCTGAAGTGAAGCAAATAGCATTCGTTTAGCTGACGGCACAGTCATTCCAACTTACTCACTATTCTGGACAGCTGGGGTTAAAGCCAACACAGAAGCAGAAGTGTTTGGATTTAAAGCAGCTCGTGCAGGACGTTTAGTCGTAAACGAAAATATGTTAGTCGATGGCGAAACAGATATTTTTGCAATCGGGGACTTAGCTTACTACGAAGAACCGGATAAAGGAAATGCTCCACATCCACAAATCGTACAAGCCGCTGAACAAACTGGTAAAACAGCAGCAAAAAACATTATCGCTGCTATTAACAACTCAGAAAAAGTAGCCTATAAAGGTAAATACGATGGATTCATGGTTTCTATCGGTTCTCATTATGGTGTTGCTTTCTTAATGGGCAAATGGCACTTAAGTGGTTTCTTTGCAATGTTGATGAAACACCTCGTAAACATCAAATATTTCTTAGAAATCTTCTCACTATACTACGCAATTCAATACGTGTTCCACGAGTTCTTCCATATTAAGAACCGTCGTAACATCTTCCGTGGTCACTTATCACGCTACGGTAACGTATTATGGTCTGTACCACTTCGTTTATTCTACGGTGGTATGTGGACAATCGAAGGTTTGAAGAAAATCTTCGGTTTATGGGGAGCGCATAGCTGGATTGATGGAAATCATTTAGCATTCCCATTCCCTTGGTTAACAGAAGCAACAAGTGCAGCAAGTGGTGCAGCGGAAACTGTTTCTGCAGCAAGCGGAGCAACAGAAACTGCAGCACAAACAGCAACGCAAGTCGTTTCATTCGGTTTCAACTATTCATACGGTGAACAACCAGCGATGGTATTAGAAAAGATGCCAGACTGGTTCGCATCCATCATGCAAATCATGATTCCAAACGTTGAAGTCGCTCACTTAATGCAAAAAGTGATGTCATTCGTAGAATTAGCTATCGGTTTAGCAATCATGGCTGGTTTCTTAACATGGATCGTCAACGCAGTAACAATCGGTTTAGTCGCAACATTCTGCTTATCTGGTATGTTCTACTGGGTAAACATGTGGTTTGTTCCTGCAGCGATTGCGTTAATGAACGGTTCAGGTCGTGCATTTGGTCTTGACTACTATGTGATTCCATGGTTCCAAAGAACTGCGGGTAACTGGTGGTATGGTAAGTCTAAAGCGATTTATGGATTCGATAAACAAGGAAACCAACTCGTTAAATAAGATATGTTATAATGAAGTCGGCATTTTGTGTCGGCTTCTTTTTTTAGAAGGTCGGCTAGAAGGAGAAAACTATGACAATCGTACATCCAATGTGGATGGAGTATCCCGAATTACATGAAGAATTAAAACAAGTCAAAGCACGGATGCATGAATCGATCACGATTGAAAATGAAAAGATTCGTGAGGCTATTTGGGCTGTCCTTGAATCCGGTGGTAAAATGGTGCGGCCTGCTTATTTGATTTTATTTTCAATGTGGAATGAAAATCGGCCGAAGGAAGAAGTCCATGCGGTGGCTGCGGCTCTTGAACTCCTTCATGTGGCAACATTACTACATGATGATGTCATCGATGAAGCTGAGATGAGAAGAGGACAAGAGACAATCAGTGCTCGTTTTGGAAATCGTGTGGCGATTTATGCAGGGGACTACTTATTTACAGTGTGCTATCAGTTGCTTTCAAAATATAGCCAAGATTTAGCAGGAATTCAAATTCCAACAGAAAGCATGATGCGTGTCGTTGAAGGAGAATTGTCCCAAATGGAAGAAAGTTACAAAACCGATGTGACAATCCAAGATTACTTGAAGCGAATTGAGGGAAAGACAGCGCAACTCTTTATGCTCAGTTGTATGATGGGGGAACGTTTCTCAGGGATGGGCGAATTAGAGCGCGCAAGACATATCGGGAATTCGATTGGAATGGCGTTTCAATTGCTAGACGATATTCTTGATTATGAAGTGAGTTCTTCTGAATTTGGAAAACCTGTGTTAGAAGATGTGGCGCAAGGGGTTTACACAATGCCGTTGATTTCCTCTTTACCAAAGTGCGAAAAAGAATTGCTTCCACTATTGGAAAAGAAAAATCAGTTAACAACAGCAGACCGACTAGCGATTCAAAAGTTAGTCTTAAAAGCAGGAGGCGTTGAAACTGCAAAAGATTTTGCAGCAAAATATACTATGAAAGCACTCCATCAAATCGAGAAGTTACCTGAAGCGGATGCGAAGTCTATGCTTTTAAAAATCACAAGGCAGTTATTGCAACGAAAATCATAAAACGAAACAATTCACAAGGCGTGGCGTTTTCTGAAAAGAAATCGCCATTTTCATTTTATTTTTTCAAGTGAAAAAGCAAACGATTCTACAGATAGGAGCTAGACTTTTATCCGAAATATGCTATAATAGAACGTAAAGAATTGATTAATTCTAAAATATATTGAAAAGGATGGGTCTGAATATGACTATCAAAAAATCATTATCTGCAGCAGCAGTATTATTATCATCTGCATTTGTATTAGCAGCATGTGGCGGAAACAGCAAAACTGATTCAAACAAAACAACACAAGCAGCTACAACACAAACTGCAACTACACAAGCAGCAGCACAAAAATCTGATGCAGCTTTAAAAGATGGTACTTATAAATTAGTATCAGAACCTGACAAACGCGGATGGCACGTAGAATTCACGATTACTGTTGAAGGTGGCAAAATCACTAAATCTGATTATGACAACTTAAACGATAAAGGTGAACGTAAATCAGCTAACGCAGAATACGAAAAAGCAATGAAAGATAAAGTGGGTACTGGCCCAGCAGAATACTTCAAAGCTTACAACGAAGGTTTAGTAGCGAAACAAAATCCTTCAGACGTTGAAGTTCTTTCAGGTGCAACTCATGCGCACACTTCATTTGTTGAATATGCAAACAAATTAATCGAAGCAGCTAAAAAAGGGGATACTGCTGAAATCAAAGTAGCAGCTCCACAAGGCTAATTCATTTTAAACAAACAATTTCGACTCCTGTACTAAAGGTACGGGAGTTTTTTAGTTCATTCTAGAAGAAGGTCACGGGTTTCGTTTTTTCGTGAAATAAGGTACAATACTTAAGAATGATTTTTACAAAGGAGAGAACTATGAAAGCTAAATGGTTGAAATGGGGACTTTTGGCAGTGATGTCGACATCAGTTTTAGCCGCATGCCAAAGTCAACCGAAGAATGAAGCCGACACTGTTTCAGGCGCATCAATTAAAACTCCAAGAGAAATTATTAAATCACCTGTGAAGAAAACAGACTTCCTATTAGGAACAGCCGTTGCTTTATCGGTCTACCATCCAAATACTGAAGAAGTCATCACGAGTGCCTTAGAAATGATTAAAGACTTAGAAAAACGAATTACCGTGAATGCTTCTGGTTCTGAAGTGGATGAAGTCAACTTAGCTGCTGGAGAAAAGCCAGTGAAGGTTAGTGCGGATGTGTATGAATTAATCAAACTTGGATTGAAATATAGCGAAGAGTTCGACGGGGCTTTCGATGTGACGGTTGGACCATTGACGGCGTTATGGCATATCGGGTTCGATGATGCGAAGAAACCAACGCAAGAAGAAATCGACGCCGTGTTACCACTTGTAAACTATAAAGACGTTGAATTAAACGACGCGGAACAAACCGTCTTCTTAAAGAAAAAAGGAATGCAGCTGGACCTTGGAGGAATCGCCAAAGGGTATATCGCCGATAAGGTTTGGGACTATTTTGCAAAAGAAGGAATCACAACAGCAGTGATTGACCTCGGTGGGAATATCGTTGTAATGGGCGGCTCTCCTGCAAGAGACGGTGTTGCGTGGAATGTCGGGATTCAAGATCCAGACGCTTCTCGTGGAACCACACTGGGCACCATTTTAGAAAAAAATAAAACCATCGTAACTTCTGGGATTTATGAGCGTTATTTAACTGTCGACGGTCAAACGTATCACCATATTTTAAATCCGAAAACTGGATATCCGTATGATAATAATGTGGAAGGTGTTTCTGTGATTGTCGAAAGTTCGACAAAAGGGGATGCTCTTTCAACATCGATGTTCTCTGTGGGGCCAAAGGCTGGGATCGAGTATGCCAATAGTCACGACGGAGTGGATGTCATTTTCGTAACGAAAGATAAAAGAGTATATGTGTCGGATTCGATTAAAGAGACATTCAAATTAACAAATGCGAATCTTGAGTTAAGGGAGACTGTTGAATAATGACGAAAAAAGAGTTTATCGAACTAGTCGAATTGCGTACAAAAATCGCGAGTGTGTTCCCGTTTCTAATTGCATTTCTTTATTCATTTGTTTTATTTAAACAAGTGAATGCTTTGAATATGCTGTTGTTCTTTATCGGGATGATTTGTTTTGATATGGCAACAACCGTGATGAACAACTTGATGGACTATGTTAAAGCGAAAAACTCCGATTATCGTGATAATCATAATGTGATTGGAACGAGTACCATTACCGTGAGGAAAGCATGGCAAGTCTTCGGTGGGCTGTTTGCAGTAGCAGCAGTTGTTGGAATCATCCTTGTAGCGCGCACGAATATTCTTTTACTCATTGTCGGTGCGATTTGTTTCTTCATCGGTGTGTTTTATACATTTGGACCAATCCCGATTTCTCGAATGCCTCTTGGGGAAGTGTTATCAGGATTGACGATGGGATTTGGAATTTTTTGGATTACGGTATTTTTAAATGTGCCAGAAGGGATCGTCTTTGCAGGGGTACAGTTAGACGGAAGTATTTAACGATGCAACTGGATATTATTTCTCAATTGAAAGTGTTCCTATTATCGTTACCACTTGTTTGTACGATTGCCAATATCATGTTAAGTAATAATATCTGTGATTTAGAAACGGATATTACTAACCACCGTTATACATTGGTTTACTATATTGGAAAGAAACAAGCTTTAGTTCTGTATCAAGGCCTTTACGGGGTTGCGTTTGGTGCGATAATACTTGCTGTGTTACTTGGTGTTGCACCTTGGACTCTTCTTGGTGTACTAGTAGTGGGCGTTCCTGTGTATAAACATATTCAGCAGTTCAAAGCTCATCAAGAAAAGAAAACGACCTTTGCTTTAGCCATTAAAAACATGGTAATGATTCATTCGTTGCAAGCAGTATTGTTATTCGTTGCGGTACTTTTCTTCAACTAGTCTCTACTTGACAAAGCAGGTTCATTTCCTTATGATGGAATAGATATGGATTTATAGAAAGTAGTGAGAATATGGCTCAGAAAAAAGCGGCGTTAGCTTGTAGCGTATGTGGTTCAAGAAACTACACGATTACGCTTGGACAAAATCGACGGGTAGAACGTCTAGAAATTAAAAAATTCTGCAAGTATTGTAATAAACAAACACTACATCGTGAAACAAAATAAAAGGAAGAGGAGATTCAGAATGCGTTTTTTATCAAATGTAATTAAAGAGATGAAAAAAGTTACTTGGCCAACAGGTAAAGAAGTGAACAAATATACAATTACAGTAATTATGACAGTGATTGCTGCACTATGCTTCTTTGCAGTAGTGGACTATGGAATTCATCAACTCATTACATTCCTTTTAAAATAATAGTACTTTAAAGTGATTAGTGATATACTAAGAGCAGTTGAAAAACCTTCGCTTATGAAGGTTTTTTTGTATGGGAAAATGTTGTCAACACTCAAGGAGGAGTATCAATGGAAAAAGAATGGTATGTATTGCACACTTATTCAGGTTATGAAAACAAAGTTAAATCAAATCTATTATCACGTATCCAAAGTATGGGTATGGAAGAAAATATCTTCCGCGTGATTTCACCTGAAGAAGAGGAAGTGGAAGTAAAAGACGGTAAAACAAAAACAACTGTTGAAAAAACTTTCCCTGGTTATGTATTAGTTGAAATGGTCATGTCAGACCAAGCATGGTATGTCGTTCGTAACACTCCAGGCGTAACTGGTTTCGTTGGATCACACGGTGCAGGTTCAAAACCATCTCCATTATTACCAGAAGAAGTAGAAGACATCTTAGGACGTATCGGTGAAAAAGTTCATGCTCCAGTTGATTTAAACGTATCTGTTGGAGACTACGTAATTATTACAGAAGGTGCCTTCAACGATATGAGCGGTAAAGTAGTAGAACTTGACCACGAAAAACAAAAAATTAAAGTAGCGATTGAAATGTTCGGTCGTGAAACAATTGCAGACTTAGAGTTCCACCAAGTGAAAGAAGATGACTCTTATTAACATGTATCCTACAATGTTAGAACGATTTATTCGATATGCGAAAATCAATACGCGTAGTGATTTAAAATCAACAACGATTCCTACGACAAAGAGTCAATGGGAATTTTTAGAAATGCTTCGAAGCGAGTTAGTGGAGTACGGCTTTACAAAAGTAGAACTCGACCCAGAGGATAGCTACTTAGTAGCGCTTCTTCCAAGTAACTTAGAAGAAGGAAGTATGGTTCCTGCGATTGGGTTTATCGCCCACGTCGATACCGCAGATTTCAATGCTGAAAATATTAATCCGCAAATTCACGAGAATTATAATGGAGAAGATGTGGTGCTCCACCCTGAAAAGAATTTAGTAATGACGGTCAGTGAGTTCCCAAATTTGAAGAACTACATTGGTGAAACGTTAATTACAACAGATGGAACGACATTACTGGGTGCCGATGATAAGGCGGGGCTCGTTTCAGTATTAGAAGCGTGCTTGTATTTAATGGCGCATCCAGAAATTCCACATGGCGATATTTGGTTAGCGTTTGGTCCGGACGAAGAAATCGGAAAAGGCGCACACCGTTTCAAAGCGGAGCGTATGCCAGCAAAATTTGCCTATACGTTAGATAGTGGAGTCGTAGGGAAGTTAGAATATGAAACGTTCAATGCCGCTCGTGCAGTGGCAACGATTCATGGGACAAGTGTTCACCCTGGGCAAGCTAAAGATGTGATGGTGAATGCTTTGGCAGAAGCAGCAAAACTATTTGCACGTATGCCAGAAGAGGAAGTGCCTGAACGTACGAGTGGGTACGAAGGTTACTTTATGTTATCGAAACAATCCGGCGACATCGGTAAGGTTGAATTGGAATATATTATTCGCGATCACTCGATGGAGAAATTCGAAGAGAGAAAAGCGCAGTTCCAACAAATCGTCGATGCGCAAAATGCAACGTATGATGTGCCTCGTATCGAATGCACGATTTACGATGAGTACTATAATATGTACGAAATCTTAAAAGACGATATGACTTCAGTGGAAGTAGCCATTGCAGCTTATAAAGAATGTGGCATTACGCCAGACATTCAACCATTCCGTGGAGGAACGGATGGATGTATTATTACCTATAAAGGAATTCCAACTCCAAACCTATTTACCGGAGCAGAGAACCTTCATGGACAATATGAGTTCGTAACCCTCGAAAGCATGCAAAAAGCCAGCGACGTTGTGTTAAAAATTATTGAATTAGTCCAAAGAGAAAACGGTTGAGTAATCCTCAACCGTTTTTATGTTGTCTAGAATATGCCGTATGCAGCAGAAGATGAATTTGTTATAATGAGATAAGTGTTGAAATGCTTCTAAAGCAGAAGGGCGGTATTTCTTATGATGTATTTATTTGTTGTGATTGTCATTATCAGTATTCTTTTAGACATGGTACTACTTCTATTAAAGTATAAAATTAATAAAAAAATAGAGAGATTAAGAATGCGAATGAGTTAGAAATAGAGTGTATCGTTAAAGATGAGAAGGTAAATTGTAAGGAAGCTAGTTATTTTTTTGGTATAATTTCTGTACTCGAGAACTCGGAAAAAGCCATTGTCTCTTATACAGATTATATAAAGTTGCTTCACGAGTATTGTCATGCTATCCATAATGAAGTTACAGGGTATAAGATATGTAAGTATTTTCTTCCATTAATATTATTTGTAATAGTATCCGTACTAGTGTTAATTGCAATAACATTTATCATGAATAAAGTCATCTTGGTTTTGGCTCTCATCTGTCTATTTCTTTACTTTATTTACTATTTGTTTGTGATGTATATTGAAATTTCTGCAAATGCTATTTTATTAAAGAAGGAAAATATAAAACGGGATAAGTTAGTAGTTGCTTTTATCGTCCTAAACATGCTCAATGAATTTGTTTTCAGAATTGTGGGTTTTTGTTGTGCTTTTATAGTTTTTTTGATTAAGGCGTGAAGCTATCAAGCGATTTAGTTTGCATTCGACCTTTGCCTTTGAGGAGAGAACTTATGTTATTAAACGAAAGGATTAATAAGGTTTTAAAAATAGGAACTTATATACTATTAGCGGCTATGAGTTACTTTTGTCACTCTTGATGCATTATCAGATACAAGTTCGTCGATGAATGTATTTGGATTTTTGATGAAAGTCATTATATTTATGATTATGATTTT
>BNJS01002226.1_pt1 | contig 16721 bp, 19 predicted proteins | sample 8540461 | NCBI WGS metagenome assembly BNJS01 (sample SAMD00202454, study PRJDB9452) | human saliva metagenome | isolation source: human saliva | place: Japan
TGTGCTGTGAGCATGCGCGGCTAGATGTCCCGCTTTATAGATGCTCTGCCCTGAGGGGTCCTGGATTGGGCAGATCTGCACCTTCTACAACGAGGTATATACCCAGCACTTCAGCGGTTTTGAGCACAGACCCAAAAGATGGTCCTAGCTTACCACGTTCAATATCACGAATCGTTTTATCGCTTACACCCACCATATAGGAAAGTTCCAGCTGGTGAGCCGTTCTTCCTTACGGATGCGCCGCACTCGCTGTCTCGAAGTTCTGAGCAAACTCTTCTGCATGAAAAGCCATCGTGTGTGTGCGGCATGATGGCGCATCTATAAAAATACGAATAATAGTTCGGTTTTAAGAATTTTTACACCGCAGGAGACTAAAAACTACAGTAAATACGAACTATTTTTCGGAAAAATTTTGAGGTTCTCTAGATGAGAAGACACTCATACAAGCGGGAGCGGTTTTCTTCATTCAGGAGCACCGTGCTCCCGAATGAAGAAACCCCCTCGAACAGGCTAGCTGCACTAGCAGGTGCAGCGCAAGAAAATAAAGCGAGCTAGGAACGCCTCCTCGTTATGATCAAGGGGCAATACGGTAGCGATTATCCGGCAGGAACAGATCCTTGACCGCAGGGTCATCAACCTCAGCATTTTTCTGCATCGTCTCAGCACGCTCCTGCGCAGCCTCGCCAAACATCTCACGAGTCATCTGCTTAGTCTGCTCAATCTTGCTACGCACCTCTGTCCGAGTGAAACGAGGCTTCCAGGGCTTAAACCATGCCGCGTAGGCCAGATAGAAAACTAAGGCACAGACCCCCACCACGACTGCTCGCCCTATATCTTGAGTTACTGCCAGTGCCACAACCAAGTACACCGGTGGAGGCACTAAGATTTCGTATGCAGCAAACAGCTTCCCTCCTGGAGAGGGGTGCTGTGCACGCACCACCAACGGACGCTGCACCAATGCGCGTACTAGCGGGAAAGATGAGGTAAGAAATCAGCACGATCTTAGTCGCCTGATACAAAGAGAGGGACAGGGCAGAAAGCCCCAAGGCGGAGACAACAGCCCCAGCACCAAGAATCAGCAGAAATACGCAAAATACTTCGAGCAGACGCCATATAAAACTACCCATCAACGCAGCGCTCAGCGGTACATACTCTGGGTGATCCGGCGTATACTGACTGCTCTTCATATACGTATCCCTTCCCGCATTCTCAACGTTTTGGAGTATTTTCACCGCGTATACGGAAGCGCTCCTCGTTTTTCATAATCGAGGGGCATACGGTAGCGATTACCCGGCAGAAATAGGTTCTTAATAGCTGGGTTATCAACATCAGCGTACTTCTGCATAATCTCAGCACGCTCCTGCATCATCCCGGCGTACTCCTGCGCGATATCGCTCACCAGTTCACGGGTCATCCGTTTAGTCTCTTGAATTTTGTGACGCACTTGGGTACGGGTTAAACCAGGCTTCCAGGGTTTAAGCCATGCCGCGTAGACCAGATAGAAAACTAAGGCACAGGAACCTACTGTTGCCGCCTTGCCTACATCATGAAACATCCCTAGTGTTACCACCAGATACACCAGCGGCGGCACTAAGATATCGCATGCAGCGAATAGCAACCCTCCCGGAGAGCCATGCTGCGCACGCACCACCAACGGACGCTGCACCAATACGAGTACTAGCGGAAAGATGAGGTAAGAAATCCACACGATGCCAGCGATCTGCAGCCGCGGAAGAGACAGCGCAGAAAGCTTTGAAGCTGGCACAACGACCCGAGCACTGAGAATCACGAAAAAGACACAGAACGCTTCGAAAAAACCACTGAAGTAACCACCCTTCAGTGCACTCGTCAGCGCTACATACTCTGGATGATCCGGCGTATACTGACGCTCCTTCGTGCGTCCTCCAAGCGACATGGACACACTGCCCCATACGAGCGATGCCATATAAAGTTGCGAAGATAGCCTCTGGAAGACAGGCTGAGATAACTCCCTCAAGACTGAGTATTGCTTCCCAGGGATTTGCGGCGCATTCACCGACCTCATTGACAAGATACTTTGACGGATAGCGTCCTCTATATCAGACACACTATTCCAAAGCCGCTTCGTTTTTCGGCTCAACCCAATGGCTTTAATGTATTCCGCTATTGCCCCGGCTAGGGCTGAAGCGCGCGTTCGCAGGGCGACAACGGGCTTAGTTTTACCGGTAGTGCCGTGCGACGCATCATTTACATTTTCGGTACCAAGAACTTTGCGCATTACTTTCGGGGCAGTAGTCCGCGCAGCAGTATCAGCACCCGCGAAAATCGCAGAAACCCCTGCCATGGCAGTTAAACGAATGGCATTTCGACATTCACATATCAAGCCTTTCATTTATACTCCTCACCACGACATATCCATTTCAAGGACGTCATATGCTGCAAATTTCCTGGTGCACAACAAACTCTTAATTAAGAAATACATAGTGCTATATCGCGTACAGATACCCAGATTATGGGCTAATTATCCGTCTCTGTATGTATAGAAGATTTAATGAACAGCGTATTATTTCCCACACTATACGTTCACGTAGCGCAGTGCAACGACAATAAAATTAATTTTTAATAAAGCCCCTCGGGAAAACTGCGGCTCCATAATAGCAACCGCAAGAACCGCTCTTGCCCCCCTAATACAAACGGGAGCGGTTTCTTCATGCGGGAGCAAATAAAGTGCTCCCGCATGAAGAAACCGCTCCCGATATTAACAGGAACGCGAGTAAGGCTTAGTGGCCTTCAGCGGCGAAGCGGTCGATCGCCTCCTGAACCATCTTCTCTGCCGCAGCGATGTCGTCCCAGCCTTCGCCCTTCACCCATTTGCCGGGTTCCAGATCCTTGTAGCGCTCGAAGAAGTGCTGAATCTCAGCCTTGAGCTGCTCGGGCACGTCCGCCAGCGACTTGATGTGATCGTAGCGCTTATCGGTGGGCACGCACAGTACCTTCGCATCGCCACCAGCCTCGTCAGTCATGTTAAAGACGGCAACCGGGCGAGCCTCCACGATCACACCGGGAACAATATCAACGTCTAGAACTAACATGGCGTCCAGCGGATCGCCGTCCTCGCCGAGTGTGTTCTCAAAGTAGCCGTATGCGGTGGGGTACTGCATTGAGGTGAACAGCACGCGATCTAGATACAGACGACCGGTTTCGTGGTCTATCTCGTACTTCACCCGGGAGCCGCGGGGGATTTCAATCGTGACGTCGAGTTCCATGGGAACCTCTTTCTATGAATGTAAGCCTCTGCACCGCGCATCAAGGCGGCGAACAACTCCCCCATTGTACCCCCTGAACGCGTGCACAACACCCATTCAATGCCACAAAATTGTGCTTTCGAATACGTTGCCGCGAACATCATCACGCTATTCCAGGCGAGCTGGTAGCGTGTAGTCCTCGCGATGCGCGTAACCGGCTCGGTATTTCGCGGCGGAATTCGTTATGCTCTTAAGATGCGTTCACCCCAACCGATAAACACCCCGTTCACTCGCCGCGCCCTGCTCGGTGCAGCACCCGCGCTATTCCTTGCCGCATGCTCAAACCCAAGCGGCGGACAGTCGCAGGGCGGTACCGCATCCGTAACCCCGTCGGTCACACCCACGCCGACCCCCACTCCGGTGCTGGATGCTCAGCAGCTTCAAGACCTGAAAACCCAGCTTGATAAGCTCTTTCAGGAGCGCCCCTACCCCGCCCATTCCATGCTTGTGACCGCCCTCGACGGCACACGTGAGCTCTATGCGGATGCCCCGGATACCCCGCGCCTGCCTGCCTCAAATATGAAGATTCTGACCTATTTTGCGCTCGCGCAGACCGCGCCGGAACGCACTTTCACAACCTCGGTGGTGCAAGGGTAAAAATGGGCTGTTTCTGGTGGCAGGCGGCGATACTCTGCTCATGGAAGGAGCCACGGAACCGGCCACCGCGGATTCGCCGACGATGCGCGCCGGGCTGAGCACGCTCGCTGCGGATACCGTGCAGCAGATGAACGAACGCAAGGTCGCGCACGGCACCTTCCCCGTCTACCTCGACACCACGATTTACACGGGTTCCGCGACTAACCCCGGCTTGGGAGCCCGGCGACCTCGAATCTGGGCAGATCACCCCGATTAACCCGATCGCGCTGGCCTCGCACACCGTGCCCGGGCAGTCCACCCCCGATAAACCGGCGCGCCCGCAAGACGCCGGAATCGCCGCCCTAGAAGCGTTCGTGAAGGTGCTCAATAAGGCGAGTGAAGAGCATGCAGAGGTCAAATCAGGGTACGTATTTACGGTTGCCGACCGCCGCCCCCGTGAGGCCGATGCTGAGCAGATCGCTCAGGTTCAGTCGGCATCCGCGCTCGATCAGGCCTTTGTGATGATGTTAGAGTCCGATAATGTGCTCGCCGAGGTGCTGGGGCGCAATATGGCGATCGCTGCGGGGCGTGAGGGCAGCGCATCCGAGGCGCAGAAACTTGTGCGCGAGAAACTGCAGGAGGCGAAGATTTCGGTTACCGGGTTGGTGCAGGCGGATGTGAGCGGTATGTCCCTGCAGAACCGGGTGACGGCACGCACCCTGGCGCAAACCTTGGGGGCGTTGGCGGCGCACCCGAAACATGAAGAGTTTGAGCGCAGATTCCCGGTTGCGGGTGTTTCGGGTACGCTCAAGGATCGTTTTAGCGGAGAAGCGAATAAGTATGCGCGCGGGCATGTGGCGGCAAAAACCGGCACGCTGTTCACAGCCATTTCGTTATCGGGGTATGCGACCCGCCCAGACGGCACACGCCTGATTTTCGTGAGTCTGCTCAACGATGTCGGCGGTGCGGAAGCTCTGCCCGGCGCGAAGGATACGGTTGATAGCGCCGCTGCGATTGTGGCGGCGCGTACCGAGCCTCCCGCGACTCCCACGGGAACACCCGCACCTTCGGACTCGCAGGTACCGGGTTCATCTTCGGCTCCCGATGTGACGGGTTCGGGTTCTGCCCCGAATTCCTCGCAGGCCCCGGATGGTTCGTCTTCCGCTTCGCCCGCCAGTGAGAGCGTGCCGCAGGAGGATGCGCCCTCCCAGGCGATGGAGCAAAACCCCGCCGAGGTTCCCAGCTCGCAGTAGAGCACGAATATGCAAAGTATTGTATATTTATCTGACTGCCGAGTATATCCGAGGGCATACAGCAACCGCATATCCCAAGCGCCCTTGCGGTTATTCGCGCATATTCACTCACCCCGTTCCGAAGGATAGTTTCGTGTCTTCACCCTCTGCCGCATCCGCACCCGACGATCTGCCGAGAGTCGCCGTCGCGGAGCTTTTGCGTGTTCACCACTGCGAGACGGCGCTCTACGCCGATTTTTCGCGGCATACGGCAGGTACCCGGGAGAACGAACACGACACCACCGCGAGCGAGCTCTCTCATGTCGTGCGTAGTGATAGCGGCGCGCCCCAGTTAAACCCAGAAGTCGTGGCACTCCTGGAGGCGGCACAGGCTTCATGCGTTGCAGACATGAGGAATATGGCGGATGCCGATGTGGAAATACGCACCGCTCAGGGCACGGAACGCTACCCGCTCGCGCGGCTAATCCCGGTGCTGGAAACCCTCACGGAACGCTACGAATTTTTGCGCGCATCATGGCGGGAGGGTATAGCACTCACCGATATTCCCGACCTGCTGAGCTGCGGTGAATGCCCGGCGTGCGCGGCACGTGTGGAGGCCGAAGCTGGCACATCCGAAACGCTTGACGAACCCGAGCTCGTCCCTCATAGCAGAGATGATTCAGACGAGGAATCCTGGGCGGATTCCGGTGACTCCGCAGCGGAATCGGCGTTTGAGGGCATTCCAGCGGAGGCACAGCATCCGTACCGGGTGCGTCCTGCCGCCCCTGCTGACGACGATGAAGAGTACGCTCAGCTTGAGCGCCTGCGGGAACGCCTTGCCGAGCTCGAAAAGCATAATCAGAAGAATCGGGGTCTATCTGCCGAAAATACCCGGTTGGCGATGCTCCTCTCCGGTGTCGATTTCTATCGCCGTGAAAAGGCGCCGTTTTGGCGGGATCATCTGCGCCGCCTGCACGAACCCTACGAGAATTGGGCTAATACACGCAATTGCGTGATTTTCGAGAGTGTTGAGACCGCAACCGATTGGGAGCGCGTGCGCGGGGCGAAAATGCGTACTCTGCGTGCGGTCGCCACCCTGGCGGATTCGCACACCCTCAAGGCCGACGATACCGGGCATTATCTGCTGTATAGTGCCGACGATGCGCCCGCGAAGGCATACGAAAGCATCGATTCCCAGGTGGAGGCGTTTCGCGCGACCAACCCGCAGGCCCGCGTACCAGACACACTGCATAGACTCGGTTTTTTCGGGGCAAAAATTATGTCTCTCGAACCGTATGAGGAACCGGGCGAACCCGCAGAGGACGCTACTTTGGCGACAGGTGGCGAGCAGCGTGTTGTGATGGTAGTTGCCGAGCGCATCCGCGTGAACGATGAAGAACATGCGGCTTTCCCGCTGGGGCTCACCCCGGGCGCACCCGTGACAACGAAGCAGCTAGAGGCGTCGCTTGTGCGCGTAGCGGTCGAGGCTGAAGACTCGATCCCCAACGTTGCCGCGACCGGGACGCTTGACCTTATCGAACGCCGCCCGCCGCGGCTCAAAACCCGCGAGAGCCTGCCCCAAGAGACGGAGTTTTCTCACGCCGAGCTGCCCACTGTTGAGGCGGTACTCGCGGCGGTTCGTGACCTTGACCGTTCCTATGTGGCGGTTCAAGGTCCGCCCGGGTCAGGTAAGACCTCTTGGGATCGCAGGTGATCGCCAGGTTGGTTGCGGCGGGCGCAAAAGTGGGTGTGGTGGCGCAGTCTCACGCCGTCGTGGAAAATATGCTGACCGCGTGCCTGGAACGTAACCTGTTTCCCGCCGAGCGGGTGATGCGCGCCAAGGGCAAATCTCAGCTCCCCGATTACCCCTGGGTTGAGGTCAGCGATAAAGATCTGACCGCTTTATTAGACAAATCCGGCGGGTCTGGCGGCGAAAAATCCGGCACCGGAACTTCGCCCGGCGTTCTTTTCGGCGGGACCGCCTGGGATTTTGCGAACCCGAACCGTATTCCTGAGGGCTCGCTAGACCTGCTCGTTATTGACGAAGCCGGGCAGTTTTCGCTCGCCAACACCTTGGCGGTTGGAAGGGCCGCACGGAACCTGCTTCTGCTGGGTGATCCGCAGCAGCTGCCGCAGGTGGCGGTGGGTGAGCATCCGTACCCGCTAGATACTTCGGCGCTGGGCTGGCTGTCCGGCGGGCAGCCGGTACTGCCCGCTGCATTCGGTTATTTTCTGCAAGTCACCTGGCGTATGCACCCGCAGCTGTGCGCACCGGTTTCTGCGCTGTCCTACGGCGGGAAGCTGCACTCGGCAGCGGCGGCGAGCGAGCGCACCCTCAAGGTTCCTGGGCGCGAAGAACCTGTTATCCCCGCCGATCCCGGGCTGTATATGCACAGCGTTCATCACGAGCACTGCACCGTACGTTCCGAAGTAGAGGCGGCAGCCGTCACGCGCCTAGCGGGCGAGTTCGTGGGTGCTTTATGGACTGCCGGGGCGAATCAGTTCCTGCACGCGAGCTCACCGGCGAAGATATTGTGGTGGTCGCCGCCTATAACGCGCAGGTCGATACCATTGCGGAGCATCTGCGCCGCGCCGGGCTTCTGGATGCGGACGGTCACGGCGTGCGCGTGGGAACCGTTGATAAGTTTCAGGGTCAGCAGGCGCCGGTGACGATCGTGTCAATGGCCTCCTCAAATGCCGGAGTGTCGGGGCGAGGCGCAGAATTTCTGCTCTCCCCTAACCGCCTGAACGTGGCGCTCTCACGCGGGCAGTGGTGTTCCGTACTGGTCGCATCCGACAGCCTGCACCGGTTCGTACCGCAGAGCATCCCCGAACTCTTGGCGCTGGGCGGATACCTGGGTTTGGTACGCTCCGCCGCCGCCTTGGACTCACCCACATTCGAGGTCTGACAAGGCATATTAGACAGTTTTATACGGCGCACCCGGTCATCGGCGCCAAATCCGGCGCGATTGTGAGAAACAGCATCGCCCGGGTGTGCTTGCCCGTGCCAACCCGTGCCGCAAAACCCTATCAAAACCCGAGGCGCTCAGGCATAATGGAGGGGTGTTCGTGTTAACCTTCATTCAACGTTCCCCCCAGGTTTCATTGCCTGCGCTTCTCGACAAGCTCTCCAAGCTCAACCCCCGAGTTGAATTCGCACAAACCTATCCGGACGAAATTCAGGGTGCTTTCGAGAGTTCCGCAGACGCCCTGCAGGCGGCCCTGTATGCTTCGCGTGAGCAGGGATTCTGGGTTGGCATCGGAGTTGGCGAGCTGCGCATTCCCCGGTTCGCCGGGGCACTGGGAACGGTCAGCACGAACGACTGCACCGGCGACGCCCTCGAATTCTCACGGCTTGCCGTGGAGGCGGCACGCACCGGCGCCCCCGCCCGCGGTATTGCGGTATCGGCACACAATCGCGCAGTCGCAGACATGGCTTCGGGACTCACACGCCTGCTGTATCGGGTATGTTCCGACCGTACCGAGGCCGAATGGCGGGTCGTCGATCTGCTGGTTCCCGGGGTCCGCGGGCAACAGCGGGCAGTTGCACAGGCGCTCGGCATTACCACCCAAGCAGTCAGCCGCACGCTCATGCGCTCGCTCTGGCACGAAGAGCAGGCGGCACGCCCGGCGGTACTCGACCTGCTCAACCGGCTGGATTCTGCCAGCCCGACAAAATAAAACGATGAGGTCATCCAGATTATCTGGATGACCTCACTACGTTATGCAGGTATAAACCTCAATATTGATAATCTACCGATTAAAAATATTACGAATCGGATTCACCACCGTTGTCCACCAAGGCTGTGGAGAATCTTGAAACTTGCTTTGCTGACGTTCTTTGACCTGCTGAGAAATGCTTCGCCGTAGCTCACCAACTTCGGTATCTACGACCTTCTTATAATCAGAACGTAAACGTGCAGGTTTTCCATTGCGCATGACGGAGCTATATAGTCCTTCAGCAGTGTGAGTACTCATAGCACGTTCCCTTCCCTCACCATTAGTTATCTCAGTTTACCGTGTTCGGCTCACTGTTGGAAGTAGCCTCATCGTTCTCATCAGATACCTCATCTGGACCGTATGGAGTCGCAGCTGAATTATTTCCGTGCGTCGAATCCGGGTGAGCGTGTGCCCGCTGAGTTGGCGGCGACGGGTTTCTTTGGCATGCGCGTGCTGGCGGTGGCGCAGGGCGGTTTCCGTGCCGGATCTGAGGATTCTGCGGACCCCGAAGAGACTGCCGCAGAGGCTGTCGAAGAGTCGACCGGCGAGTTCCTAGAGGTGCTTCTGCAGGAGCGCATCCGCGTGAAGGATGAGCCGCACGGTGCCCTGCCTTCGGGTATTGGTCCTGGCGATCCGGTGTCTATGGCGACGATTGAGGCGGCCCTGCAGGCTGATGTGCACGGGCTGCTTTTCGACGGTACTCTCATGCCTAGCGCGCTGATGCCTGACCTCCCCGCATCCGGTGAAGATTCTGATCCTTCCGAGGCTCCCGCCTCCCCCAGCACCCTGCCGAGCGTGCTCGATGCGGCGGCTTCGCTGACGGGGGTGGAGAGCGCATCCGCGGATTTGCTGTTCCGCCGTGTGCCGCGCCTGAAGAAGAACGCCTTGAACGCCAAAAATGCAGAAAATCTACCCCGTGAGGTTGATTTTCCCACCTCTGACCTGCCCACGGTGGATGCCGTGCACGCGGCGGTTCGCGCTCTCGACCATTCCTATGTGGCGGTTCAGGGCCCTCCCGGTGCGGGTAAGACCTTCCTCGCCTCACACGTGATTGCGCGCCTGGTGGCGGAGGGCGCGAAGGTGGGCGTGGTGGCTCAGTCGCATGCGGTGATTGAGAATCTTATGTTGGCGTGCTGTGCCCGTGATGGTTTTGATGTTTCGCGTGCGGTGCGTCTGCGCGGTAAGTCGGTGACCCCCGCCCCGTGGTCTGAGGTGTCTGATTCTGAGCTGGTGGAGCTGATTTCTGGTGCGGGCGGTTTGCTGTTTGGCGGCACGGCGTGGGATTACGTGAGTGAGCGTCGTGTGCCTGCCGGGTCGTTGGATGTGCTGGTGGTTGATGAGGCTGGCCAGTTCTCTCTGACAAATACGGTGGCGGCAGCTCGTGCGGCGCGTTCGGTGCTGCTGCTGGGCGATCCGCAGCAGTTGCCGCAGGTGTCGACGGGTGTTCATCCGTACCCGGTGGATGTTTCGGCGCTGGGTTGGTTGTCTGATGGGGCGGCGGCGCTGGATCCTCGTTGTGGCTATTTCTTGGGTGAGTCGTGGCGTATGGATTCGGCGCTGTGCGAGCGGGTTTCGTGGCTGTCCTATGATGGCGCGCTGGCGAGCGCGGCGGCGACGGCTGGTCGCGCCCTGCAGGGTGTTGCGCCGGGTGTGGTGTCGTATCCGGTGGAGCATGTGGGCTGTTCGGTGCGTTCTGTGCAGGAGGCGCAGGCGGTGGTGGATTGCGTGCGCGAGTTGTTGGGCCGTGAGTGGGTTCCGGCAGCTGGTGCTGCGCCGCGCCCGTTGGCGGCGGAGGATTGCATTGTGGTGGCGGCGTATAACGCGCAGGTTGATTGTGTGCGTGAGGCGCTGATTGCCGCTGGTCTGGCTGATTCTTCGGGTGCTGGCGTGCGTGTGGGTACGGTGGATAAGTTCCAGGGTCAGGAGGCTGCGGTGGTGTTGGTGTCGTTGGCGTCGTCGCGGGTTGATTCTGGGCGCGGTGCCGGGTTTGTGCTCTCGCCGAATCGTTTGAATGTGGCGGTGTCGCGCGGTCAGTGGCGGGCGGTGTTGGTGCATTCGCCGTGGGTGGCGCGTTCGGTGCCGCAGGATGTTGAGGAGGTGCTGGCTCTGTCGGGCTTCGCGGGCCTGGTGGAGTAGTGCTCTTCTGTGCTCCCCCCGCCCCTGCCCGCTGCGTTGCGGGGCTGACCGGTGGCGGGCGTCTTTGGCGTGCCCGGAATCGGGTTCAGCCGGGTTCATTCAGGGTTCGGTTGGGTGGAAGCACCAAGAATGAATTATAGTCAACCTAACCCTAATGTCAATACTCAAAATGAGAGAAAGTTTTTCAACATGAGTTCATGCATATGACTCATATCTCCACTATGATTTAAGACACCAACAGATGTTGGGGGTTGAGCTGAATCGCTCAGCCAAGATTCGATAGCCATAGATGACTATCTGTCGAAAGGAACACCAATGGAACTCGATATTCAGGATTTGATTACCTCATCCGAAGATGAGCTCAAGAGGGCTCATGGTGGTCTCCGTCCTCCGGCACATCGTGTAGGCGGACAGTAAATAACCACCTCCAGAGGGGCTCGGTAATCTCAGTTACTCGAGCCCCTCTACGCATACAAACATCCAACAGATAGAAAGATGGAAAATGTACCCAAAGCTTCGATTTGGTCACTCAATTATAAAAATCAAAAACAATAGATTCATTATTGGATCTATAACACAAGGCATATCAAACACAATTCATGACCCTCGGGAAATTTTTAAGAACCTAAATGAGATCTTAACAGGAGAATACACGATAGATGAGGTAGTTATAAAGACATCAAAAATTTTAGGATTAACTCCTAAAAATTCAAGGAAGATTATAGAATCACTCATAACGATGGGTCACATAGAAGATGGATTCTTCCTTAAATCATCTACAAAATCTAATAGGTACTCAAGAAGTCGTGAATTCTTTTCTTGGATTGACACTTCAGGAAGTAGCGACCCTTTTCGGGTGCAAAATATTCTGTCCTCCTCGAAAATTGTAATTGTAGGTCTTGGCGGAATTGGCGGATCCGTGGCCATGAACTTAGCATCTTCAGGAGTATCTCAAATACACATAGTTGATTTTGACAATGTTGAAGAGTCGAATCTCAATAGGCAAATTCTATACACAGAAAAAGACCTTGGGCTCAAAAAATCAACGGCTGCCATGAAAAATCTCCAAAAAATAAATTCAAAAATTCTTATTACATCCGAGGATAAGAAAATTACTTCCTCTGATGACCTCATTAAATATTTTAACGAATATGACCTAGTGTATCGCTGCGCTGACAGTCCAGACGATATACCATTTTGGTTCTCTGATGCTTCATTAAAATCTGGTAAACCATGGATTGATGCAAGCTACAATGGCCCAATAATTAATTGTTGCATCTACGACCCAAAGGTTACAGGGATGCTATAGATGCATCCGTGAAAGTAATCTACGAAATATGACTCGTCTAGGTTACGAGGAAGCTCATACAGATAAAAGTTCCAGGAGATAAATGCTGCAATATCTCCTATAGTCCTTATATCTGGATCACTTGCCGCATATGAAGGAATTAGGTATCTTGCCAAACTTAAGCCGCAAAGTTTAGGTAAAGCAATACATCAAAATATGTTCGATTACAGTAATTCATACACAGTGGAGATCCCCCATGAGTGTCAACACCGAGCTACTCAAGAATAGAGATTTTTCGAAATACTCTCTTCGCCATTGAGTCCCAACCAGCTCTCAGACTCGATGAGCTATATCACCACGCCCATCATTATTTTGGCGCTAACCGGCTCCCCTGAAGCTGCGAGTATCACCCTCTTCGTCGCGGGTGTTCTCGCCACCTGCGCCGAGGCTGTATCTGGAACGTGGGTCGATAGAATCGGCCCCTCAAAGTGCCTGGCACTGTCCTGTATCAGCACAGTCGCTGTCCTGGATAGCGATTCTCTCTACCTCGTTTTCAACGTCACCAACATTTACGTTTTGGTGATCACGATCTCTCTCGCCGCCATCATTTCCACCTTCGACTACCCGAGTGAACAGTCCATCATCACCCGCGTAGTCCCCAAGGAACACCTGGGGTACGCCTCCGGTATGGGTGAGACGCGCGAGTCCACCGCTAACCTGCTGGGCGGTCCGGTCGCCGGCATCATTATTGGCTTCTCGACCGTGCTCATGACCGCTGTTCACGCGGTCGTCAACCTGCTGGCGTTCATCGTCGCACCCAAGACCTACGGCGCTAGTCGGCAGCCCGCGGAAGAGGAGGAGGGCGAGAAGACCAGCTTCTGGCAGGACTCAAAAGCCGGTTTCGAGTACATCCTGAAAAACAAGGTGCTGGTGTCCATTGCGTTCGTTTCAACGCTTGCGAACTTTGGAACGGTCGGCATTCCGCTCACCTTCATCTACTACTACACCCTGGAGGGCGCACACCCGCTCTTCATCGGAATCTTTGCGAGCGCCTTCGGTGTGGGCGTGCTGCTCGGTTCGTTCCTGGTCGGCCCGCTGACCGAGAAGTTTGCGCTCGGCCCGCTCGGCATCACCTCCCTGGCCATCATGTCGGCATGCTACCTGTTGCTACCGGTGGTTCATTCGATGCTGTGGGCGGTGTGCCTGCTGATTGTGTTGGCGGGTATTGTGCTTCCCTCCTTCAATTCGAGCATCATTGCGTACATTAACGCATCCACCCCGGAGCACATGATCGGTCGCGTGCACTCGGTGCAGGGCATCCCGAACATGGCGCTGACCCCGCTGGCTGTTCTGCTGGCAGGCTTCCTCATTGTTGATTGGGGCATTACGTACACGGCGCTGTTCTACGCGGTGTTCATTTTCCTGTCGCTGGTGGTGATGGTATTCCAGAAGCCGCTGCGTCAACTGCCCCATATCTCGCAGGTAACGAACGCACAGTAGTTCCACGATAGCCCCGTCTATCAACTCCGCTCAACGCCCCCGAAAGCGAATAATTCAACGTGCACTTGCATGAAAATTATTTTCCTTTCGGGGGTGTTCTACGTCCTTTTGAGGATTTCTGCACACAGTGCATGCTCGCGATAATTCGCCTTATCAATGCGTATTTTTGGGGTTTTAAATGTTGCCGGTATTACGGCGAACCTTACGCAGCTTGTTGAAGGTTTTACGGCATAATAGGAAGGTGTTCGTTCTAACCTTTATTCAACGTTCCGCACAGCACTCACTCACTGCGCTGTCGGACGAACTCACAAAGCTCAACCCCCGAGTTGAATTCGCACAAACCTATCCGGACGAAATTCAGGGTGCCTTCGACTGTGCCAGCGACGCACTACACGCGGCGCTCATTGCCGCGCGCGATAACGGCTTCTGGGTCGGCATCGGAGTTGGCGAGCTGCGCATTCCCCGATTCGCCGGGGCACTGGGAACGGTCAGCACGAACGACTGCGCCGGCGACGCCCTCGAATTCTCACGGCTTGCCGTGGAGGCGGCACGCACCGGCGCCCCCGCCCGCGGTATTGCGGTATCGGCACACAATCGCGCAGTCGCAGACATGGCTTCGGGGCTCACACGCCTGCTGTATCGGGTATGCGCCGACCGTACCGAGGCCGAATGGCGGGTCGTCGATCTGCTGGTTCCCGGGGTCCGCGGGACAGCTGCGGAGCAGTTACTGGGCGCTCGGCATTACCACCCAAGCAGTCAGCCGCACGCTCATGCGCTCGCTCTGGCACGAAGAGCAGGCGGCACGCCCGGCGGTACTCGATCTGCTCAACCGGCTGGATGCGCCATCGCCTCCCGCCATATAAAAAGTACTTCTCAAATGCTTACTACGGGGATACTCCGCGAAGAACTTACGTTTTAGACCAGTTTTACCGCACACGAAGAGGTACACCCCAAGCGAGAGGTAAGGCGAGAAATCTGTGCCCGGTGCCCCGCCACCAACCGATACGCTCGGTGCGCGACGGGGCGCATCGGCGGGTTCAGCAGGAGAACCCCGGCAGCACGCAGGAACTTGCCGCGCAGCGTCGCATCCGGGCAGGTGCGCAGGGTCAGGGCGATCGCATCCGAACCGTAGATGATCTGCCCGGCATCGTTAATGAACGGCAAGGCGTGGGCGAAACGGCGCGCATCCACGCGGTACTGCACAAGATTTTCGGGCGTTCCAGGCAAAATACGCGCCCTCGGTTCGAGGCGACGCAGCAGATTCGCGCTCGCGGTGCAGAAACCGCAATCGGGGTCGTACAGAAGAACGCTCATGACCCCATCCTAACCGAGACTACCCACGCGCGAGCAGATAGCAATTCGTTATCTTTTCGTCGAAATACTATCTGCTCGCGGTAAGAAAAGGCACACCCGAACCCGAACTTCGGTAAACTTATCCTTATGCCCTTGTCAGAATTATCTGTGAGCACCCAGAACTACCTCAAAGCCATCTGGTCACTTGAAGAGTGGACGGAAGCTCCGCGACCGCATCCGCCCTAGCCGAACGCATGGGGCTGCGGGTTTCCTCGATCTCAGACGGGCTCAAACGACTTGCGGTGGCCGATCTGATCGACCATCAACGCTACGGCGCCATCGAACTCACCCCGCTGGGGCGCACCTATGCGGTCGCCATGATCCGCCGCCACCGCCTGATCGAAACTTTCCTGGTGGAAACTCTGGGCTACACCTGGGACCGTGTGCATGACGAAGCCGAGGTGCTCGAACATGCGGTGTCAGATTTCATGATTGAGCGTATCGACGCGATTCTGGACCACCCTACGCGTGATCCGCACGGCGACCCTATCCCGGATGCGTCCGGGCGTATCTCATTCCCACACACCGTTCCGCTTACCCAGTGCGAGCCCGGCGAGCGCGTGGTTTTGGAGCGGATCACCGATTCCGACCCGAAGCTGCTGCGCTATCTGCAGGATCACGGTTTTGTTCCCGGGGCGCGTTTACTTCTTGAAGAGGGCGCCCCCTTTTCGGAGGCGGTTAATGTGCGGGTTCTCGCGCACGCCAATCATTCCGAAGCTCCTGCCGCTCAAAACCCGAATTCGAGCGCTATACCCTTAGGAACCGCCGCGGCGGCTGGGCTTTTCGTCTCTCGCTCATCATAGCTTTGCCTCGGTAATTTTGCCTCGAGGCTCGGGTGTCGGATGCCTTATAAGGGTCAGTGGGCGGCGGCTTGCGCCCGGGAGAGCCTTGACCGCCGGGTGAACTCATGATCCCGCGCGAATCTGCCGCAAACCTAGGCTTCTGCCTGCTCTGCCGGGCGGCGTGCCGCGCGTATCCGCCCCAGAATTCCGTAGCGCGGTGCGAATATATACGCGGTCAAGAAAATAATGCCCTGGGTAACGACCACGGCACCGCCGGGGGAAATATCCAGATGGTAGCTGCTATAAAGCCCCACGAGCGTACTGCAGCACCGACACCCCTGACCGAGACCGCGAGCATTGGCGTGAAACGGTCAGTGAGCAGACGCGCAGTTGATCCGGGAATCACAAGCATGGCGACTACGAGCACGACTCTCACGATCTGCAGCGCCACCACGCTCGTGAGCGCCAGCATCACCAGAAGCAGCGCGCAAGAACCCTGGGCGCAGCGGATAGCGTGCGCGAACCCGCGGTCGAAGGCGTACAGAATAAAATCGCGGCGCTTTAATCAGCGGACACCCGCCACGATGACGGCGAGAATGGCTACCTGCCAGACATCCGGCCAGGATACGCCCAGCACGTTCCCGAAAAAGATATGGTTCAGGTCGGTTCGCGAGGGTGTCACCGAAACCAGTACGAGCCCGAGCGCAAAAGAGTTGTGAAGACAATACCGATAGCGGCGTCCTCACGCGCGCCCGCTGCGCTGTGCCGCGCCGATCAGGTGACGGCAACGAGCGCGGCAATCACCGCCCCACGGCAAAGGGATGCCCGCAATATATGGGCGAGCACCACG
>BNJS01000719.1_pt1 | contig 16699 bp, 11 predicted proteins | sample 8540461 | NCBI WGS metagenome assembly BNJS01 (sample SAMD00202454, study PRJDB9452) | human saliva metagenome | isolation source: human saliva | place: Japan
GCTGAGTGCGCGATGCGCAGGGGCGTGTCCGTTCGCGCGTACGGAGGTGCGGAGGAGGAAACGGCGAGTGGCTGGTGGGCGAAGGAGCGTGCGTCGTTTCCCCCAAAAATGGGGAGGAAGAAGAGAAAAGAAGGGAGTTTCGCAAGAAACAAGGGGCTTTTTTATCTGTTATGTTAATCGCATACAGAGAAAGCCCACCAACAAAGGGAAGTTCACCCCTTTTAGAACGTGTTTTTGTTGTCCTCAAAATAACAATTACACGCTCTAAAAATGCACCAAATCATCAAATCAACAAACAAAAGAACAACAGGAAAGGCGGAAACCTTAAACGCCCGCCGCTCTGTTAATGTATTGAAAAGTAGCGCATATTCTTGCTTTTCAGTTTCATTTGTGGTATTATTAGAACGAGAATTAACACGGCTTTCTCTCAGAAATTACAATTTTGAAAACAGAAAACGAGAAAAGCCGCCAAATATCTGCATTTTGTATCTGTATTTGCGCCCCCCCAAAATAGGGGCGATATACTTCTTTTATCATATTCAAAAAAATGTAACTATGGAATTTTACAACAGCACGTGCGATTTTATTTTGCGAGAAACGAGCACAACCAAGACAAAGAAACGCGGAAAGAAGAAAGAAGAAAAGCCGCTTTTCATTTACTTGCAAGTTAGAACGAGTTGGAACAACAAGCAGATTTTCAAGAGTACAGGGGTGAAAATTCTCCCTTCCTTGTGGAGCACAAGAAACCAACGCCCCCTATATGCTGAATTTGAAGAGCACGCGGCGGCCTATATGGAATTAAAAGAACTTGCACAACGCCTACAAACAGCCAAAGAGCAATGCGAGGATATAACAAAGCGCCTAAATCAAGCCAAACTAACAAAGGAAGAAGCAAACGCCTTACTTCAAAACCTTGCAAAACTTCAAACAGCACCAAAACAAGATACCACCGATGAAACTATACCACCATATAAAACCACTTCAACACCACCACACCACCACACAGACGAGAACGAGGACGAGGAGGGGCAAACACTACTTCAAAAGTTTATAGCGCACGGGCAAACAAATGAAAACATTCAACACGTCCTCAAAATCTTTGCAGCCCTTACAAGCAAGAAAAAGCCAAACAGCGGCAAATTAAACTTCAACACGCAAAGCCCCGAGCAATTAGAACAGGCTTTCATTAAGTACGGCGTTACTTCTCAACGTCTTGAAAAGTTCACAAAGGCCGATATTAAACGCCTTGAAGAGGAGATAAAACGCACACTACTTAAAAGAACGGCAAACAAATACCTTTCATCATTTGCAAGCGCCTATTATCAAATTACAGACAAGCGCCTAACATTCAAGAAAGAAAAGGTACAAAGCGACGAGGACACAATGAAAAAACCGACCTTGTCCCTTTCTGAACTACAAAGCGTTACGGCTGATTGGCTCAAACTCCCATTACCAAGAACGAGCAAAAGAATGCACGCTTGCACGGGGCTTTTTTTAATTCAGTGTTGGACGGCTTGCCGTTGTGGTGATATAGCAAAGGTTATGGACGCTATTAAACGCGATATGAACAAAATACAAGCAGATATTCAAGAATCGGGGGCGGGGCAAATCACATATACCACCCGCAAAACAAATGAAACGTGCTTTGTTCCAATCTTTGCGCAAACCTTGCAAGTATTTGACCGCCTTTCAAAAGATAAGAATTTGCCCCCCTTGTTGCAACGTTTGAGAGTAGAGGACAAAGTAACAGACCACATAAAACAGCACCAACAGCGCCGCAAAGCGATTGAGGATATTATTAAGGTAATGCCCGCGGAAAGCATGCAAAGTATCATCGACGAGTATAGAAGACAGGAAACGCCGCAAAGCTGCTAAAAAAGGCGCGCACGTTTGACTACTTCCAAAGGGACGGCTACAATAGACATATAAAAAAGTACTTCCAAGACCTTGTAAAACGCGGCGTGTTGGAAGATGAAATAATATCTTGTTGGACGGGGGGCGGTGTAGATAGCGGCAAATCTGCGATGATATGGAAAGAGTGCAGCAAGTGGCAAAATATCTCATCTCATTGTGCACGACACACGTTTGCAAGTATTGCATTTGCGGAATTTGGTTACACTCCACAACAGGTGCAAAGCGTGACAGGACACAAAAACATAGATATCATTTTCAAACACTACATCGAGCGACAAGCACAAGACAAACGCAAATCGATTGAAAGCAAAGCGGCGGCCGCCCTTGCATTGGAAAGACTTCAACAGGTGATATAATACCACCACGGCAAATTAAAAGGACGTTGTAATAACTGCAACGCCCTTTTTTTTGTATGCCTACTCAACCACTACCACCAAATAAAACACTACACAGCAATAGGAGCAAAGGCAAAAGAAAACACCCCAAACATAACGCCCTATATTGTAGGCCTTTTGCGGGTGCTAATAACTCATCAACAAGTCATTTATATATTTCCTTTGGTATCATATCGCGACTATGAACGACAATAAACAAAGATACAATACCATACAGAAACCATATAATAATAAATACCACCATACCACAATAACAACGAGAAACCACGCCTTATTACTTCAATATGGAAGAGCAGCACAATATATCACTATATGAACAACCACCAAAGGGAATAGCACCAATGAAAGGTACTTATATTTCAAGTGTTCCATTTTTCTTATTTGATATAACATTCTTCTCGGTTCACCTCTATATGATAAAAAAGAATTGTGGAACACCCAACACAAACACATAAATCCACCCTATAACCAACGAGTAAAACGAGTACTATATACCATATATCAGCAGATGAAAAGATACAACCACTACCAACAAAAAGTGCAATGCAAGCCTACTAACAAGCAGCCCCACAATGCACCATATCACATTACCACGAGATGAAAGGACAACGACAAATAATATCTTCATATCTGAACGACCACAGCCTATTAAATGCAGAACGATATACCACCGATGAAACTATACCACCATATAAAACCACTTCAATATAACAGGACATTATATTACAAGATAAGAGAAAGCATTTATATCAACGGCAAAGAAAAGAATTAACCACACGTGCGATATATCGCACCAAAAATAATAACCTATTTAATGCCGTCTTATTTGCTTTCTAATGCATTGTAATGAAGAATATAAACAAAGTATCAAGAACCACCGACAACGATACAGGACGCTATTAAACGCTATATACTTCAACTCTACACACTTCAACGAGAACCAAACCACACAGGAGAAATAATACCTTTCAATATGGACAAGTAGAACACAGGAGCATATAAAACCACGCCCTTTGCCTTATATGGACGAGTAGCACAATACCATATTAAAACGCCCTATATCGCATTATAAGGAGACAAGCAGCACCACATATCACAAACAGGATAAAACGCACACACACGGCAAATAAAACGCTACTACTTCAACTCTACACACTTCAATAGTACCACATAGAACGACCATACAGGAGAACAGACACAAGAAAGCAAATGAAAGCCCCCCCCTATGTTGGAATTTAGATTTTAGGCTTGAAATCACCCGCGCCCCCTTTCTCACACACGCCCCGATTTTTCTATAGTAATTCAGCCCCTCAAAAACGCCCCTTGCAGATGAAAGAACGTGCAGCACCTACCAAATAAGACGAGCAACCAAATGAAGATATAATACCATACCACCAAGCAAGAGCACCATATATCAATTATTCCAATGTAACGACGTTTATAACGTGTGGTGGTTCTTCTTTTATATGCGTTCCTTTGACGTGTAAGCGTGTTTCTAATCTCCAATGATACATTGTGCTAATCCCTTGTATAATGTCTTTGAATGGTTGTGTTTCATTGGTCGGTTGTTGGTTGTAATAAGCCAAATGAAATTTAGTTTTTTTCAAAGTGTTCATTTTTCTGAAATAGAGATATATTCTTGGATGTGTAGTTCTATATAATAAAATCAGAAATGTTGAACACTAACACTAAAACGGTTTAGGTGATACCCTATAACCAACGAGTAAAACCAGTAACCCAACAAAAAGAAATACCATGATTACCACAAAGTGGAATCGTTGGTATAACATAGGGATAATACCATAATGGGATTATATCGTTTCATCTATGTATCAACGATAACAGCAACCATAAAACCATTACATAACACATGAACGAGTAACACGAGTTCATACATGAATGAGAGTGAAACGATTCATGAATGTAATACTTGAAAGGAAAGCACCCAATATAAAACCTATAACGAGATGAGCAATACAACAATCGCAGATTGCAATATATCTTATCTCCAACGATACCCCGATTATCAGCATAGCATGAAACCACGTTTATTTGCCGTGTAACGCATTATCTCATTTCAAGCGTGGAATTACATAAGGGATTATACCATATAAGGATTATATATAATAATATATGGATTATACCATAATAGGATTATATGGAACATTCCTACCATATCCACGATAACAACCACCACCACACAGGAGCAAATAATTACTTCATTATGGACAAACGAGAAACGCCCTACCACCACACAGGAGAAACAGGAACGCGGCAAATAATATCTTCATATCTGAACGAGCAGAACGACAACGGCGCATATTAAACATAACTTCAACCGCTCAAAATGAAACGCCGTTTGCTTTATCCTTATCACTTCAATTTGGAACAAGTAGAACACAGGGGCAAAACCACGCCTTATTACTTCATATATGGACGAGCAGCACAATCTACCACCAAACAAAAGAACGTGCAGCAGAAAGGAAATAAACGCCTTACAAGCAGATGAAGATATAATACCATACAGCGAGCAGACTATTATAATAGACCAAACCACACAGGAGAAATAATACTTTTCAATCGGACGAGCAGAAACGCCCTTTGCCCTATATAGACGGCCTACAACAAGAAAGGGCTATTATTTGCCCTATATCGCACTATAAGGAAACAAGCAGCACAACATATCACCAATGAAACAAGAAGAGCACACACGGCAAATAAATAATGATAGACGAGAATAGAGCACCATATATCACAAGATGAAAGGAAATCGCCCCTTACAACTGCAACTATACCAACAGGAAAAGGTATAAAACCGCCGCAAACGCATACAATGAAACATACTTTAACCCTTCAGAGTGAGAAAATCGGCCTTTCTATTGCGTGTAAAAAAAGCACTTTGTACCTTTGCACCAACAAATAAAACAACGTCCTCAAACGAGAGGATAACAGAAAGCACGTGAACCCCCTATTATATAGGGGGTTATTCCCTTTTAATACTTGTTCTCGCAAGAAAGTCCACAAGTTTTTATTTGATCTCTCCCTGTTCTCAAAAAACGAAATATTTTTCTCGTGAAAGATTCGATTATTCGAAACTAAAGTCTTATTTTTGCGCTTGATAAAACACAACTTTCCCTTCATCCCGCCGCACTGCGGCGTCCATATAGCGCAAAGTCGAGGCACCTTTCCCGACCATTCGGCGCAAACGCTCTTTGACTTACCGGATGAAAAACGAATGATTGATTGCACTTCGATTTTGAAAGTACGTCTTCCCCGGGTAAATAAAGTACCGGACGGGAAAGCCGGCGGCCCGACCTGCGGCAAGGCTTACGATGAGTCCCGATTGGGAAAGGTTGAACCTCTTGTGGCGATGTACCCATCGTCTTCCCAATCACGCCTGTTCATGGATGTCCGTTGCTCTCATTCAGTGTTCGCCGTGGTCGGCTGACATGGAAGCGAGGTAAAATGCTTTGCCAGTCACCACTGTGGCGTTCGCCTCCACGGGGTTCACGAAATCAACCTGCGTATATCCCAGCTCGCCGGCTCCCGTTATGACTTCCACGCGCTTGAAATACAGCGTTTGGTCCTTTCCGCCCGCCTGCTTACCATCGAGGACGAAAACATACTTCTTGCCTTCCGCGCTGACGATGGCACCGTCGGGCAGAGCCGTGACCTCCTTCTTGCCCGTATGTATCAGTCCGGTGATGTACATGCCGGCAATCAGCCTGTCGGCGTTGCCTCCGGCAATCCGGGCATGTACGGCGATGGCCTTGGTCTCCGGGTTCATGGAGCGGTTCACCAAAGACACCTTGCCTTTGACACGCGCCTCCGGGCTGTTCGTGATGACGAAATCCACGTCCTGCCCGACCTCGACTTGGCTGATGTTGCGCTCGAAGACATTGAGGCTGGCATAGACGGCCGAATTATCGGCTATCTGCATCAGCGGAGTGGTGGTATCCACATAAGTCCCGGTGTTCACGCTTACTTTACCCACCACACCCGGAATCATTGTGCGCACGGGGACTTGCGAGACGATCTTGCCCGCTGCTACTTTTTCCGGCCTGATGCCGATTTGCACCAACTTGTGATGCAATCCCGTCAGGCGTGCCTTTGCGGTCGCGTATGCCGCTTCCGCCTGCTGGAGCGTCTTTTCCACTCCGGCTCCCTGCGCGGACAGCGTTCGTTGCCTCTGCAGTTCCAGCCAGTCCGTTTCCTTTTCTTTTGCAGCCACAAGGTAGTCCTTCTGCATCTCCACAATCTCTGTGTTCTCGATGTAGGCCACTGTCTGGCCGGCTTTGACCTGCTGTCCCTCTATGACGCTTATCTTGCGGACAATTCCGCCGACGAGCGAGGTGACATCGGCCTTGTCCTGCGGATTCAGCTTCAGTTCCCCGTTAGCACGGATTACGCTGCCGAGTTTCTTTTCTCCACTTTGCCTAATGTGATGCCCACCGTGTTCAACTGCTCTTGCGTCAGTTTCACCTCTTCCGTACGCTGTTCATCCGTTTCCTTAGTCTGGATTTCTGCGTTCTTGTGCCCGGAGCATGACGCAAGGAGAGTGAGTGCGCCTGCTATGATCGTCATATAAAACGTTTTCATTTGTTTCCTTTTATGTAGTTCAACGTGATGATTGCCTGATTGTAGTCGTTGACGGCATCGGCATACCGCAACTGTACGTCGAGTACCGTCTGCTGGTTCTGGATATATTCCACATACCCAATTTCGCCATTCTCGTAGGACGCCTGCGAGAGGCGGCTCATGCGCTCGGCCTGTCCGTTTCCCAGCGCGATGTAATAGTCCAGCACCTTCTGTGCACGGAAAAGCTCGTTCAGTCCGTCATGGTATTCCTTGTTCATACGTTGCTCCGCCTGCCGGCGGCTGATTTCCACCAGTTCCACGTCGCGCCGGGCAGCCTTTACCTTCGCCTTTTGACTGCCCCAAAACAAGGGAACTCTCACGCCAACCTCGACGCCCATGAAATTTCCCTTTTCAAATCTGTTGCGCTCGATGCCGTAAGGATTGAAGCCCTTGATGAGCAGCTGCCCTTTCAAGCCAATGCTCAATCCCGGCATGTACCCTTGTTTGGCAAGGCTGAGGTTACGCTCAGATGCCGTTATCTGTGCGGCATACATTCCACCCAAAGGCGTTTGCTCAAAGGAAGCGGATGCCTCCGGCATTTCCTGTCGGATGACGGAAAGCGAAACGTCCGCCGGAACGACCACGGTGTCCGTGTTCAGCAGTTGCCGGAAAGCGAGCATCGCCGACCGGTAAGACTTTCAGCCTTTTCCCTCTCGATGCGGTTCTCGTTGCGGATACGCTCAGCGTTTATCAGTTCCAGATTGCCTGCCGCCCCCGCCTTGCACCGTGCCGAGGCAAGGCTGACGAACCTGTCGTACACACTGTCTTGCGCCTGCAAGATTTCGATGGTACGGCGGTCATGGAGCAGGGTGTAATAGTATGCGCTTACGTCCCTTATCACCTCGTTGCGTGTCACCGCCAGACAGCTCTGCGCCACCGCCGTTTCCGCTTTCAGGTATTTGCGCCGTGCGGCGTAAACGGTGGGGAACTCGAACGACTGGCTTACCGTTATGCCGTTGTCGCCCCCCCCTGATGTGGGGTCTTGACTGAGCGTGACGGATGTCTTCTCCATGTCGAACGCCGTGCCTTGCAGGTCGCGGGCTTTGCCTACGGAGACTGTCCCAGCTTTCATGTATAGATTGTTGTTCAATGCCATGTCGATGCACTCCTGCAACGTCATGGCCTTTTTCTGTGCAGACGACGACAGCGGCAGTGCGCCGAAACATACGGCTAAAATGATATACTTGAATCTTTTCATGCTTCCTTACGATTTTCTCTTGTGAATGTCTTATATATTGACGGCAAGACGATGAGTGTCAGGATGGTAGCCGTGAGCAGACCGCCGATGACCACAGTCGCGAGGGGACGCTGCACTTCGGCTCCGTCGCCCGTGGAGAGTGCCATAGGCATGAAGCCGAGCGATGCCACGAGTGCCGTCATGATGACCGGGCGCAGTCGCAGCATACACCCCTCGATAATGCGTTTCCGCACATCCGTCATTCCTTCCTTCTCGAACGTGTTGAACTGTCCGATAAGCACGATGCCGTTGAGTACCGCCACGCCAAAGAGCGCGATGAATCCCACACCGGCGGAAATGCTGAACGGCATATCGCGCAGCCACAAAGCCCACACACCGCCGATGGCAGACAACGGTATGGCAGAGAACACGAACAGCGTCTCGCGCACATTCTTCAGTGTGGCATACAGCAGGCAGAGGATAACCAGCAGGGCAAGCGGCACGGCGAGCATGAGGCGTCCTGTGGCTTCCTGAAGGTTCTGGAGCTGTCCGCCGTATGTGTAATAATAGCCCGCCGGGAGCTTCAGTTCCTTGTCGAGAAGGGCTTGGATTTCCTCTACGGTGCTTTGCACGTCACGTCCTCGAACGTTGAAACCCACATAGATGCGCCGCTGTCCGTCCTCGTGTGTGATTTGCGCCGGAGCGTTCTCGAAGCTGATTCGGCAACCTGCCGCAACGGCAGCGTCCCGCCGTCGGGCAGCGGCAGATAGAGACCTTCCAATGCCGCGAGGTCGTTGCGCAGGTTATTGTCCATCCGCACCACCATGTCAAAACGGCGATCTTCCTCGAACACGTAGCCGGTGCGACGGCCGGCGAAGGCGGCTTCGAGCACACGATTAGCGGTGGTTATGGAAATGCCGTATTTCGCCAGACGGTCGCGGTCGTACTTCACCTGTATCTGTGGCTGTCCCTGCACCTTCTCCACGAACGGCTCAGACACGCCATCCACATTCTTGATGAGCGATGCCACTTTTTTTGCTGAAGATTCCAGTGCGTCGAGGTCGTTGCCGTATATCTTTATTGCCACATCCTGTTTGATGCCCGTAATCAGCTCGTTGTTGCGCATCTGTATGGGCTGCGTCATCTCCACTTCCATTCCGGGAATGACGCTCAGCGCTTCCTCCATCTTCTCCATCAGCTCGTCTTTGGTCTTTGCTGAGGTCCATTCGGCTTTCGGAATCAAGGATATGAGCATGTCGGCACGCTCCACGGGCATGGGGTCGGTGGGGATTTCGGAGCTTCCGATGCGCGTCACCGCCTGTTTCACCTCCGGGAATTGCGCCTTCAGTATTTTCTCCGCCTGCGTGGTGCTTTCGACCATCTGCGAGAGCGACGTGCCCTGCACCATGCTGATTTCGGCGGCGAAGTCGCCCTCCTCAAGACTGGGGATGAACTCTCCGCCCAACCTATTGAAGATAAGTAGGCTGGCCACGAACAGCACGACCATCGAGGCGATCAGCGCCTTGCTCCAATTGAGGCTTTTCGTGATGACGGGCAGATACCATCCTCTCAACTTCTCAATGAGGCGGTCAGATAGGTTGCGCTTGTGCGTGCTCTCCTTGCTGAGGAACAACGCGCTTGCCATCGGCACATACGTGAGCGACAAGATGAATGCCCCGAGTATGGCGAAGAAGATGGTCATCGCCATGGGGCGGAACATCTTCCCCTCAATCCCCGCCAGCGTGAGCAAGGGCAAATAGACCGTCATGATAATGATTTCGCCGAATGCCGCGCTCTTGCGGATTTTGGACGCGGAGAGATACACCTCGTCGTCCATCTGCGCCTGCGTGAGCCTTGCGCCCCGGTACTTGTCCCTGCTGATGCCTATGTGGTGGCACACGGCTTCCACGATGATGACCGCACCATCGACGATAAGCCCGAAGTCTATCGCACCGAGGCTCATCAGTTTCCGCTCACGCCGAAGAGCTTCATCATCCCGAAGGCGAACAACATGGACAATGGAATCACGGTGGCTACCACAAGTCCTGCGCGGTAGTTGCCAAGGAACAGCACGAGGATAAAGACCACAATCAGCCCTCCCTCTATCAGGTTGCGAGTGATGGTTCCCGTCACGCAGTTCACCAATTGCGTGCGGTCGATGAAGGGTTCGATGACCACGCCTTCGGGCAGGCTTTTCTGTATCTGCGTCATGCGCTCCTTTACATTCTTTATCACCTGCTGGAAATTCTCACCTTTGAGCATCAGCGTGATACCGGCCACGACCTCGCCCTCGCCGTTCCTTGTCACGGCTCCATAGCGGGTGGCATATCCGAACTGCACATTTGCCACGTCCCTTACGAGTATCGGAGTACCGCCAATGGTCTTCACGGGAATTTTCCCGATGTCCTCCAACGACGTGGCGAGACCTATACCGCGGATGAAATACTGGTTGCTGTTCTTCTCGATGTAGCTGCCGCCGGTATTCTCGTTGCCCGCTTCGAGGGCGTCATACACGTCCGCCACGGTCAGCCCAGATGCGTTCAGTCGGTCGGCGTCAATCGCCACCTCGTACTGCTTCACGTATCCGCCCCATCCGCTCACTTCGGCTATGCCCTCCGTGCCGGACAGTTGCTTGCGCACAATCCAGTCCTGCATCGTGCGCAGGTCGGTAAGGCTATACTTATCTTCGTAGCCTTTTTTCGCGCGTAGGGTATAATGGTAGATTTCGCCGAGCCCGGTCGTCACGGGAACAAGCCCCACAGTGCCTTTGCCTTGCGGCAACACCTCCTCGGCTTCCTTCAATTGTTGGCTCACCTGCTGCCGCGCCCAATACACATCGGCGGCATCGTCGAAAACAAGCGTGATGACCGATAGTCCGCTGCGACTGATGCTCCGCCGCTCCGTCACTCTCGGTATGTTGGCGAGCGCCATCTCCACGGGAGTGGTGATGAACTGCTCCACCTCCTGCGCCCCAACGTCGGGGCCTGCGTGATGACCTGCACCTGATTGTTGGTTATATCAGGCGTGGAGTCAAACGGCAACTGTGACAGCGACCACCCTCCCCAGATGATGAGGACTACTGTCAGTAGGCCTATTGTAAGTTTGTTCTCTATTGAGAATTTTATCAGTTTCTGAAACATATTCCATTCTAAATTAAAGATCAGTCTGAAAGTCCTCTCTCTTCCCATTGTAGTAAGGGAAAAGGAGATGCGGGAGATCTCCGCCTTCTTTTGGGACAATTTGCGTTGCACGGACAGTTACTGCCTATATGCGAGGTTTTGTGCATAAAATTCCCAGACCTACTCTGGAGACACCATCCCCGACTCAATGCTTGCTGTGCAACCTCCTTAATGCTCTCGTTCCTGCGGCTATCACATATCTACCGATGCCATCAGCAAGGCCGGCACTATCAGCTGCTTGACTGAAAGTTGCGACGCGCCGGTGTCGTGCAACAGGCTGTCAGTCGGTTGCAAATCGTCCTTGTGCTTTACATCATAGGCATACAACAACAGAAGAAAGACCGGTGCTACAGGCACTAAGGCTCTCTTTATGACATTTTTGTTGTACTACATTTTACGTTCCCTTACACAAAGGGAACGGATGATGTATAAAAAAAGTGAAATAGGGTATGCGAAAAGGCATACCGCACCTCATAGATTTATAATGAGGTGTCAGAAAATAATATGGGGTGGTGCCCGCAGACCATTGATCCGGTTCAGTTTCGCCGATTGGTAGATGGCGATGCCTTCCCATTCGCATGGAATCTTCTTTGCCGGAAACAGTTCGGCAATTACCATCCTGCATATCGCACAGACAAATGCCGGAATGATCTTATAAGAAGTATTGTTGTGGGCATCGGATTGGGATATGAACAATCCGCCATTCTCTATGCACACCGTGCCGTCATCACTGTGGCCTGTATGTACGTCATTATCCGTGTTGTCGCTGTCACAGTGTTCCACAACCGTACATAGCGCATTATCGTGGTGATGATGCGGAATGAATGGCACGGCAAGCAACATGATTGCTGCCAAAACCACTATCGCTATGTACACTTGTCTTTTCATTCTTTGTTGACAGTAAAACTACTTTTCGGGTGCAAATATACGCTTTTACTTTTGCTACTCAGTTGCAAAGATGGAATTCGCATTGTTTGAACACATTGCTGACCCGTATGCTCCTTAACGCATTGAGTATCGCAAGTATGGTAACACCCACATCGGCAAACACGACAACGCCGGCATCATCGTCACGGGCTGCGGGAAAAACATCCGCGCTCTCATGGCCTTCGGCGGCACGCGTCGGCAAGAACTCCCACCCCACGGGCACAACGCACACCGCCGCACTGAAGCAGACCGCCATTCTTCGGACACCCCTTCCCAACTTTCAATAAAAAGCTCACGACTTTTTCGCCAAACCCCACTGCTTTTCGCTTTTTTCTCCCTACTTTTTCCTGCAAACACCGCGAAGTGTTGAAAAGACACCACGTATGGCCGAAAAAACAGACACCTTCGATCAGCACTAACTTCTTGAAAGAGAAAGAATAGCGCATTTTTCTCAAAAACGAAAAGGAGAAACAACAAAAAAAACGAACACCTTTTTTTGGAAAGTCAGAACTTAGTCTGTATATTTGCGGTGTGACTCCCGTTCATTTTGTTCGAAGTCCGTAAAGTCCACCGGGGTCGCTCGACCATGCGTCCCTTTTTCTGAAAAACGCACACGAGCTCAAGTCCGGATGGCACTTTGGCTCACATTTATGTCCTTTTTATATCCTCTATCCACCATGACCAGCTCCTATTGGGATCTCTTTCTCCAATCTCCCACCTACTATTTGTATTGGGGTACGGCCATTGTAGCCTCCGTTGTCTTCCTCATCCAAATCGCCCTCCTGCTTTTTGGTTTCGACACCGATGCAGACTTCAGCGGTGGCGACACCAGCTTCGACATCGACGGGCTGAGTCTTGTTTCGGTGAAGACGGTGGCCTGCTTCCTCCTCGGTTTCGGTTGGACCGGCGTGCTCTGCTATCCCGAAATTCAGAACCAATGGTGGTTGGGCATCGTGGCTTTCTCCGTGGGCGCCCTCTTCATGCTCATCGTCTACTACTTGCTCTGCCAAGTGCTGCGCCTGTCGCAAAATTCCACCTTCGACACGGCTCAAAGTGTCGGTACGGTGGGCGATGTTTACCTTCGCATCCCTCCCGGCAAGGGACAACTGGGCAAAGTCATGGTGAGTGTGGCCGGTTCACTCCACGAATTGATGGCCGAAAGCGCGGACGGCGACGAACTCCCCACGGGCTGTAAAGTGCGCGTGGTCAAAGCCGTAGACCATCTCACGGTGACGGTGCAACGCCTGTAGCCCCGTCGCCCCACCTCCCGACGCGCCACTTTCGCACAGCGCGCGCTCGCCACGGGCATACACACCCGGCCGACGACAAGTCGTGCCCCGGCTGCTGCATTTCGCCGCGGCTGAGCCAATCTTGCGCTGCCTTCAACCTCGCTCGCGTAGATAAGCGAGACGGTGAGCGTTTGTGAGCTTCTCTTGCAACTACAATCTATCAACACATCACTTTTATGGAAATGTCTCCTCTCTACCTTCCGGCGATTTTGTTCGTAGGCGCGATCATTATGCTCGCCGCATTGCTCAATCGCTACCGCCGTTGCCCCTCCGACAAGATCTTGGTCATCTTCGGTACGCGCGGTACCAACGGCTCAGCCAAGTGCATTCACGGTGGCGGTGCCTTCGTTTGGCCCATCATTCAGGACTATGCCTACTTGAGCCTCACGCCCATCTCGATCGAAGCCAACTTGACCAACGCCCTCTCGCGACAAAACATCCGCGTCGACGTGCCTTGCCGCTTCACCGTGGGTATTTCGACCGAAGGCGACTCAATGAACAACGCCGCCGAACGTCTCCTCGGACTCAAACCCACCGACATTCAGGAGATGGCGCGCGACATCCTCTTCGGACAGCTCCGCTTGGTCATCGCGTCGATGTCGATTGAGGAATTGAACAGCGACCGCGACAAGTTCCAGGAGAACATTATGAAGAATGTGGAGATCGAACTGAAGAAAATCGGTTTGAAGCTCATCAACGTCAACGTCACCGACATCAAAGACGAGAGCGGCTACATCGAAGCCCTCGGTAAGGAAGCCGCCGCCAAGGCCATCAACGAAGCCAAGGTGAGCGTTGCCGAACAAGATAAGATCGGTGAGATCGGACGCGCCGAAGCAATGAAGGAAACGCGTATCCGCACGTCGGAAGCCAACGCCATGGCCATCGCCGGTGAGAACAAGGCGAAGGTCGAAGTGGCCAACTCTGACGCAGACCGTCGCGAACGCGAAGCCGAAGCCCAGCGTCGCGCCGTCGCTGCCGAGAAGGTGGCACAGGCCAAAGCTCTCGAAGAAGCCTATTCTGCCGAACGCTTGGCCGAAACAGCACGCGCCGAACGCGAACGCGCTTCGCAGCAAGCCAACGTCATCGTGGCACAAGAGGTGGAAAAGCGCCGTATTGTGATCGAAGCCGAGGCCGAAGCCGAACAAAAACGCGTGCAAGCCAAGGGTGAAGCCGATGCCATTTTTGCCAAGATGGAAGCCGAGGCAAAGGGTCTTTATGAGATTCTGACCAAGCAGGCCGAAGGTTACGACAAGATGATCCGCGCTGCCGGCGGCGACGCCAACAAGGCCTACATGCTTCTCCTCCTCGAGAAACTCCCGGAACTCGTGCGCACGCAGGTGGAAGCCATCAAGGGCATCAACATCGACAAGGTGACCGTTTGGGACAACGGTGGACAAAGTGCCGACGGCAAGGGTTCGACGGCGAACTTCGTCAGCGGTTTGCTCAAATCTGTTCCTCCGCTCGCCGATCTCTTCGACCAAGCCGGTATGAGTCTGCCCGAATACCTCGGCAAGCGCAATCAGTCCGGCGAGAACGAAGCGGCGGAAGCAGAAGAAGTCTAAACCTTCGTTTCCCTCCCGGGAACCTCTTTTTGAAAGCAGCGCGCCGCCCGTAACACGGCGCGCCCTTCCTGCTCCCTCATGGGAAAGGTTTTTCTTATGACCACAAAAAAAGCGGCCGTGCAAGTCCGAATGGGACTGCACGGCCGCTCTTTTTTGGGTCACGTTGAGGATAACCGATGAAAAAGGGAAATAGTCGAGATGCAAGGTGAATGCACTTGGAGAAATGCACAGCGAAACTATCGCCGGCGCAACCTTGTTTGTACAGCAACTGAACGATTAAAGCATATTCGCCACGATCTCTGTAGAGGTGAGTCCAATCATTACGCCCCCAATCAAGACAATGAAGAGGCCGATGTAGACATTCCACAATTCCCAGCGTGTCTTGCGCTCACCGAGGATGTAAATACCGCCCAAGGTGGCGAGAATCACGTTCATTTGCGTCAGTGAGGCGGCAACCGACACACCGTTCAAATTGATGGAGATCAGATAGAGTAAGACGGCCACAGCAAAGATGAAACCGCCAAGCATATTTTTCACACTCGCCCGCGAGAAAGGACGCTGCTTGAGATAGAAGAGCGAGAAGAAGAGAGCACCTATCGTCATGCCGATGGCCTGAGGCAGAAAAGCGGCGCGCCCGTCGACGTGGAATCGCGCAGGGAAAAAGGAGAAGCCCACATAGCCTATCGTACCGATGGCCAAGACAAGAATGCCGGTCTTCATATTGGAAGTCGCATCGGCGGCGGAGTTTGCATTCTCCGTGGCAGTCACTTCATGCGTCCGTTCCACAATGCCATCGGTCCCCGATTGCACGGCATGCCCCTCATCCGTCGTTCTAAGCGCCGCTGAAGCCTTTTCGCCTATTGAGTCGACACATTGTCCGGATTGCGCATTCGTCGCGAGCTGAGGGGATTTCTTAGCCGTTTTGGTAGGATCACGACGTGTGGTGAGCCAAATGCCGAAAATGATCAAGGCAATCGCGCTGAAACCGACCAAGCGCTGCCCCCAAGTCGGCCAGTCACCGAGAAAGAGCGCCCCCACAATGGAATTCGCCGTCAATTGCATGCCGGTAGAAATGGGCAAACCGCCGGAAACGCCGATCAATTCGAAAGAACGATACTGCAGCATTTGCGCACCGGCCCACATGGCACCGGAAAGAAAGCACCACCAGAAGTTGGCCGTGGTGATATCGGGTTGCACAATGAGGTAAACCACAATAGCTACGAGCAGTGTTCCGGTTGTGGTACCAATAATTTGATGAATGGGACGGCCGCCGACCTTAGAAATAGCCAACGGAAGCACTCCCCAAAGCAGAGCGGGAAGTAGAGCAATTAAAAGGTTCATCTTAGATTATTTTTGTGTGACGGAAATATAAGTTCTAAGTTTTGTAGGTGTATATTTGTGACTTTCACGTCCTGCGCAATTCTCCAAATGCGATAAGCATGCATTTAATCTCGTCATGCATCGGCCTTTATTGCGGAATCTCACAAATTGATAGGAAAGCATGTTGACCTTTTCCTATCTTGTAAGCACTTGTGACAGGTACTTGGGAGGGGAAATACCGCTTCTCGAATGAGAAAGGGGCTTTTGAAAAAAACAAAACCCCGAGTCTCTTTCGAGT
>BNJS01003673.1_pt1 | contig 16695 bp, 23 predicted proteins | sample 8540461 | NCBI WGS metagenome assembly BNJS01 (sample SAMD00202454, study PRJDB9452) | human saliva metagenome | isolation source: human saliva | place: Japan
GCGAAAGCATCGGATCAAAGATACAAACACTCACCCATCCCCCTACCCCGATACGACGAAGCACCATACGGCGGGAGGCGTGCTTCGTGCTTCGTCGTAGTCTTAGTCTTGTGGGAGGAAGGCGGGGCTTTATTCAGGCCGTCGCAGGGAGAGATGCATCAGAGGCTGTGCACTTATCATAGTAGAAGCGAGCTCGCCCACTCTGAGAGCCATCTGGCGAAGGATGAGACAACCAAGAGTCCAGAGAGCTTATGGGAGAAGTGTCGTCATCCCGATTGGGCCACGAGAAGGTCACGCGCACCGAGAGCATCTTCTCACGAGGGTCATAAGCGAGCGACTTCTCCTCTAGGGTAAATGGCTCTTCAGAGCGCCCCTGGGGAGAAATAAAGCTTAGTCAGCTCTTCGTAGATCCTTTGGGCGGTACGACGCACCAGCTCTTCTTGGGGCTTCGTCACCTCTGGAGCTACACTACGCGGCATCGCGATGCGACGTGACTCCAATAACTCAGCCCAGGGCCCGGTGAGCGAAGCGAGACGCTCGTATTGACCTCCTTATAAGGGTGACCTATCTTGCGGATCTCCTTGATGACTGGGACCAGATTTCCCGCAGGCATTAGCTTCAGATACTCCTCCATAGCCCGCCAAGTGTACTCCCCGACAGGACGATCAAAGTTTTCACCCATCCCAAAGAAAAAGAGTTGCGAACCGTAATTGTAGCGATCGACAATCCCCTCGGTGACTCCGCCCTCAGCTCCACCACGGCTGAAGTCCTCAGTAAGCAGATAGCGGCTCTTGGGATAAGTCTGGATATAGCGTTCCAGTCCGACGATATAGCTCGCCTCTGTGGGATATAAAGCTACTCAGGATAATCCCCGACACTAGGTATCTCTGATATTCCAAGCTACCCGTGCCAAGCCGATAAAGTCGATTAATTCTTTAGAGATATAGGGATAGAAGGGCTCGTAGAAGGTCTCTGACACATACACTCTCACCTGATGAGGACTGGCCTGGCTCGAAGCACAGTCGTAGAGTGAGCCCAAGCGCTTCGTATGAGCTTACGCAATTGATCCAAACGATGTGCCTTCTCAGAGACCTTTCGGTCGCCATAGATGAAGTGCTCGATAGATGTCGCTGGATACCACAGATCATAAGCGCGACCCTCCACTACATAAAACATCTCATAGACCAACCGATCCGCCAGCGCAGGAGACGCCTCCTTGATACGACGGAGGGTATTCTCCCGCAGTGTCTTGATCTCCGAAAAGAGGTGATCACGCTCTCGCTCGACTGAAGACCGACTTGGGACTCTGTCACGCTCGGCCTCTGCTCCCCCAGCAAAGAGCCAAGAGCATCACTGCCACTAACCAATACTTTTCTCATTGTCTTATCCGCTTCGCTCATATCGCATACTGTCAGCACGGGGCGAAGCATCGGATCAAAGATACAAACACTCACCCATCCCCCTACCCCGATACGACGAAGCCCCCTGCTACTCGGTCGGTAGCAGGGGGCTTCGTTCGATATAATTACGTAGGGGCGGGCTTATTCGTCCAGCTCCTCGGCCTCACTCTTGAGCGCAGTGACGAAGGCGGGATCCGTCATCAGCGGAGCCAGTGCTTGCCTCGGTCTCAGCCTTGTAGACGAGGAAGCTCTGGAGCTTCACAGCGCGCAGGAGGGCAGCCTTAGCCTCTTCGTGGCGTGAGAGGCGGGTGAGACAGATCGCCTTGAGGTGCTCAACCCTTGCCGTTGGCACCGAGCTGATTGAGCACCATCAGGGCACGCTCATCTTCCTCCATACCGGCCAGCGCCCGGGGCGCCATTGTAGTCGGGGTACTTACGGAGGTACTCGAGGGGCACCACGGTAGTCACGGGCGGCCATACGCTCCAGACCGAGCTTGTACTCGGCGCTGCCTCGGGCTTCTCGTTGAGGCGGTCGATGAGGGTAGCGTCCACGAGGTCATTGATACCCGAGATGACGAAGGTCAGGGTATCGACACCACGCTGCATCCACGTGCTCTGGTCGATAGCCGAGATACGCGAGTCGACGATGACCTTCATACGCTTCTTCATCTGTGGGGTCACCTCGAGGTCACGGCTATAGAGATAGACGAAGTCCTTGTCAGGGGTGACGCCAGCTTCATACTGCGTCTCCTCGATGAGGGGGAAGTGGACGATATGGCGACGGTAGGTATCGGCGTTCGTGCGGCGGCTCTCGTTGTGAGCGATAGCACGGAAGTTGTACGTATGCTGGGCTACCTCGAGGGAGTCCTTCTCGGTGAAGGACTTATTCTCGATGGAGTCCATCGTCCAGCCACGCTCGAAGAGCATACGGAACTTCCCGGGACGTTCGTGCTGTCGAGCTGACGCTCGCCACGTGCCAGATAGGCGGCACGGCGCTCGGGGCTATAGAGCATATCGAAGCCCTTACGCTGGCCGACGCTGTCGCGACCTGAGAGTTCATCGCGGTACGTCGCCCGAGCATATCGAGGGCCTTCGCGTGGTACTTGGTGTCATAAGCCCCTGCACGAGCGGCATTGGCATTGAGGTAGCGCTCCTCCATGATACGGCGCCAGCGCTCATAAGCCAGCCGCAGGGAGAACTGACGGCGGTAAGCCGAATAGTAGTCCTCGCGCAGACGTCCCATGAATGAGCGATGGGCCTTGCGATTGAAGAAGACACTATCGTACTTCGAGGGATCGACGATGCTCTCCTGGAAGGCCTGCAGAGCCTTCTGCTCCTTGTCCTGAGCCGCCTTAAACTCACGGCCCTTCAGCACGACAGGGGGCAGCGTCATCGTCGTGTCCTCGGTGAGGAGGCGTGGAGAGAGGACGACCTGATAGCGCTCGTCCATCAGCGCACGAGGCACGGTGACGAGGAAGGTGAGGTTGATACGGCCCTTACGCAGGGGTGGAGATCTTCACGCGGGGGGCGCTCAGCAGTGACGGTCACCGCCTCGATGACCTGCGTCTTGATGCCATCTTCCTTGGGCTTCTCATCGCCCTTGGTGGCACGGCGTATCGTGTCGGCCTTCTGCGAATAGGTGACGATCTCGGAGAGCATACCTGTGCGGCCTGCCTTCTCCTCCTTGTCGGTAGGCAGGTAGGCATGGGGGGCGTGCCGAGGTGAAGTAAACTTTCTTCGTCAGCGGCTGAGCACACGAGCCGAGGACGAGCCCCGCCAAGAGGACGGAGGCAAGGGTATATATTTTCGTTCGATTCATCTATCTGGAGATTGCGTTAGAAGACATAGAGCCAGGCTCAGGCCGATACGTGAAGGTAGGACCATGACGCGGCTCTTATCTGCCGTACGCACCTGCTTAGCGCTGTAGCGCTCATCGTAGCGGGTCCATACACCAGCCAGACCGACCTCTGCCTCGAGGTTCCAGTGGGGCGCGAGCTCATAGCAGTAGCCGACAGAGCCCCCAGCACCGACGAGGAAGCCCTCAGAGTACGTGCGAGAGAGACTGCCCCCGCCAAAGCGGTAGACCATCCCGAGAGCATGCCCCGAGACGAAGAAGCCACGGTTGTAGACGCCCTTCGTCCAATAGCGCAGGGCTGGGCTGAAGGCCGCCATCTCGGCGTGCTCTACCGAGCCCCACTTCAGGCGCTCGCTGAAGCCGACATACCCAGATGACCGTAGAGGGTGTGATAAGCCCGACGGGTATGGGGGAGCTTGAAGAGCCTGGGCGAGCCGAGGAGGAGAGCTGGAGCGAAGTGCGATCACCGAGCGCCACCGACGGCTCCACACTGATGGTCCCCGTAAGTAGAGGCGGGGAGGTTGGCGCTCACGGCGAAGCGCTGTGCATGTAATCCCTCAGTCGCACCCACGAAAGCGAGGACGAGTAGGGAGGGCTATTCGTCTGATCATTTGCTGAACGTTCTGATAAAATTTCATTGGGAGTGAGCTACTTCCAAGAGGATGGAGAGCTCCAGGAGTCATACCAAATTGGGTGCAAAGATACGCAATATCATTTTTCACACATTCACACTTCATTCCGAATTATCACGGTTCCTGTCACTACACCCAAAGAGGGGTGGAGTAAATGGGCGAATTTGGCACAAATCGAATGAGAAGAATGGGGGAAGAAGAGGCGCACCGAGCGGGTGCGAAGCACTATGCGGATGCGTCACCGCCCCATAGTACTCTGACGCTGAACCCATAAAGTCCAGGGCACAAGCCAATAGATGAACGGACGACCGCCCCCGATTGAGTACACTCCCCACCCCACACGGATTACCCCACACGAAGCAGACGAGCGAAAATAAAAAGCACCCGAGGCAAGCCATCCTCCAGCGCGAATCAATAAAGTAGCCGGCGAATAAAAAGAGTGTGGGGCAGTATCAAGCGCTTGGATACTGCCCCACACTGAGGGATCGATGAGCGGGGCATCCCTACTTCACCGAATGAGTTGCTCTAAAAGCGAATCCCGTAGGGTCATCTCAAGCTCACAGGGATCGCACTATCCGACGTGGTTGTTCGCCAGTAGTGCCCACCACTGCTGTAGGCGACCTTGGTGCGATAGAACTCCAGACCAGCGGAGAGTCCGATGTAAGAGTTTTCATTCACACCAAAAACCCAGCCGAAGCGTGGGCTAAAGCCCAGCGTGTACAGTGGGCGATCATACCCCTGGGATAGGACGGCCCGAAGATCGTCGCACGATCCCAAGCGCCATTCAGGCGGACGCCCTAAAGTAGCCGCCCGTGTGGTAGAGATCACTCGCGGACTCTCCAGAGAAGTGCCAGCGGGGCTCCAGACTTGCGAAGGGAGTAAACCCACCGAAGCTGAAGCGCTTGCCATTTACATCCTTCTTGCCACTAAAACCCGCCTCGAGGACCAGCCCCGCCTTAGCCGTGACAGAAAATGTCGACCAAGAGTCGGGTCATAGACCATGCATTATGCGAGACCCAATTCGATACCCAAGGAGCGCTGACGCACCTGAGCTGTTGCCGTGCCCACCCCTGCGAGGAGCACAAGAGATAGAAGTATCTGCTTCTTCATTTGCTATTTATATAAGGTATAAGTCACCATATGAGTAGAGAGCGCAGTCGTCAGCATCCAGATTTCTCATAGGTAGGTACACGACATTACCAGAGCTGAAGCGGACATCCCCTCCGCTGGAGGGGGAGCCGTCCGTGCGCCCACAAAGATACACAACTAATCCTATTAAAGTGGAGGGAGTAGCTTCCCACCACCGAAGCCCGCACACCTTCCCTCAAGCGCCAGCCGAGAGCACCGCCTCACACAGAGGAGCAACAACCGATTACATACCAAGATAGCCCCCCTCAAAAGGACTTACAGAAAACCTCTCGCAAGGGGAGCTAAAACGAACCAGTACTGGTCACCGATCGGAGCAGTACTGGTCGCGCCTTCGACCAGTACTGGTTACTACCACTGACCAGTACTGGTCATCGGCGACCAGTACTGGTTGATTTTCTCCTCCCGCATAGAATACCGCGAGTGCAGCTAATCCCGATGCAGTTATTCGCCCTTGAGCTCTGGTGAATTCCAACTGTGTATGATGCGTCAGCCCTGAGGTCGGGATAGCGACCTATATTGGTCAGCGGGCGAACCTATATAGGTCGTCAGCGTGACCTATATGGGTCGGTGCGTCAACCTATATAGGTTCGCCCGCTGACCAATATAGGTTCATACCACCCCTCTATATAGGCTCAAGGGTGGACTACGCATAAAGCCAACTCAGAAGCGGGGCGAGAAAGCCGGTGGAAGGGAATAGGGCGGGATGCAGTACCTTTGCAGGAAAAGACAGAAGCTATATATGAATCAACTTGATCTCTTCCTCGGGGCCGTCGTCCTGCTCTTCGCCCTCGAGGGGACTCTTCGGCGGCGCTGTACGCCGTGTCATCCAGATAGCTGCACTCATCATCGCCTTCCGCGAGGCGTGGCGCTTGGCCCCTTGGGTCGAGAGCGTGCTGGGCGGAGGTGACGGGCAGAGCATCGGGGGCTGGGGCTTCATCGTCCCCCTCATCGCCTTCGCCCTTATATATATAGGTATCCGCCTCGTGGGGAACTGGTTCAGCTCGCTCACTAAGGGCACGTTCCTCTCCGTCATTGACCGCATCGTCGGCCTCGTGCTGGGGCTCCTCGTCGGGGTCTACCTTATGGGCTACGCCTGCCTGCTCTTCGAGGGCATCTTCCCCACGGAGAGCTATAATGCCAGCGACTCCACGCCCCCGACGACGCGCCAGTCCTCCTACCTCTACCCCCGTCTCATACAGTCAGTAGAGGATATTCGCCATGCTAAGGCGCTCCTCTTCGGAGGCGGCGACAGCAAGGGCACCGACACCGAGACTCCCGCAGAAGCAGCCCCCGCAAGCAAATGATAGACACCCTCGCCATCATCCATCGCTACTACCCCGAGGGTAGCGACATCGAGCGCGTACTGCGCCAGCACGCCGAGGACGTCACGGGGCTGGCCCTCGAGCTCGTCGATGCACACCCCGAGATGGGGCTCGACCGCGAGTTCGTCACAGAGGCGGCGATGCTCCACGACATCGGGATCTATCAGACGAATGCTCCCGAGATCTTCTGTACGGGCGAGGCACCCTACATCCTGCACGGCTACCTCGGTGCCGAGCTACTGCGCTCACTGGGCCTACCCCGTCACGCTTGGGTTGCTGAGCGCCACACGGGTAGCGGCCTTACTCCCGAGGAGATCACTGCACGCGCCATCCCCCTCCCTCCAGGCATCTACACGCCACAGTGCCCCGAGGAGGAGCTGATCTGCTACGCGGATAAGTTCTACTCCAAGACCAAGCTTGGGCGGCGCAAGGCGCTGGAGCGCGTACGTAGTGGATTCAGCAAGCACGGGGAAGCCGCTCTGGCACGCTTCGATGCCCTGCACCAGAAGTACGGCCTTTAGCCCCAGGCATCTCCCCATATTTTCCTATTTTTGTACTCAAGCAAAAACAATCTCTAATCAATCATTTTATATGGCTACTACAGCAGACTTCCGTAATGGTATGTGCCTCGACATCGACAGGGCAGTACTACTTCATCGTCGAATTCCTCCACGTAAAAAGCCCGGTAAGGGTCCCGCTTTCGTTCGCTCAAAGCTCAAGAACGTCGCTACGGGTCGCGTGCTCGATAAGACATGGAATAGCGGGGTGAAGGTCGAAGAAGTGCGCATCGAGCGTCGTCCCTATCAGTACCTCTACAAGGACGAGATGGGCCTGAACTTCATGCACCCTGAGACCTTCGAGCAGATCTCCATCCCCGAAGCTGTCATCGATGGCGTCCAGTTCCTCAAGGAAGGCGATACCGTCGAAAGCAATGGTGCATGCGACCTCCGAGACGGTGCTGACGTGTGAGCTCCCCGCTCACGTCGACCTGCGCGTCACCTACACCGAGCCTGGCCTCAAGGGGTGACACCGCTACCAACACCCTCAAGCCTGCGACCGTCGAGACGGGTGCAGAGGTACGCGTACCCCTCTTCATCAACGAAGGCGAACTCATCACCATCGACACGCGTGATGGCTCGTACGTAGGTCGTGTGAAGGAAGCCTAAGCGCCCCCTTCGCCCTTGCGGCAATAAAGATCCGCCCCGACTTCTCTCTTGGGAGAAAATCGGGGCGGGATCTTGTATCCTATATATGCTGGCGCCTTGGTCGAGGGCGAGGTGAGGTGCTCTGCGTAAGCGTCCCAGTCGGTGATCGTGTGGCGTGCTACCCCACTCTCGATAGCGGCGCGAGCCACAGCCGTAGAGACCTCGACGATGAGACGACTGTCGACGGGCTTCAGGGATGAAGTAGTCTGGACCGAAGGTGAGGCCCGTCGTCCCGTAGGCTTCATTCACATAGTCGGGCACGGTGCGCTTAGCCAGCGCGGCGATAGCGCGCGTAGCGGCCAGCTCCATAGCGCCGTTGATAGCCGTAGCGTGCGTGTCGAGTGCCCCACGGAAGATGTAGGGGAAAGGCCAGCACATTGTTGATCTGATTGGGGTAGTCAGTGCGCCCCGTGCTCATCAGCACCTCGGGGTTAGCAGCCTTCGCCTCCTCGTAGGAGATCTCAGGCGTGGGGTTCGCCAGCGCGAAGATGATAGGGCGTGCAGCCATCGAGCGCACCATCTCCTGCGAGACCATACCGCCCTTGGAGAGCCCGACGAGTACGTCAGCCCCGCGCATCGCATCGGCGAGCGTACGGAGCTCAGTGCGTGTGGTGGCGAACTCACGCTTCATATCATTCAGGTCGGTGCGGTCGACCGTGATGACGCCCTTCGAGTCGGTCATCACGATGTTCTCGTGCTTGGCACCCAGATCGCAGTAGAGCTTGGCGCAAGCGATGGCGGCGACACCAGCACCGCTGACGACGATACGCACGTCTTCGATGGGCTTGCCGACGAGCTCCAGCGCATTCAACAGGCCTGCTCCCGAGATGATAGCCGTACCGTGCTGGTCATCGTGCATCACGGGGATAGAGGCTCAGCCTTCAGACGGCGCTCGATCTCAAAAGCACTCAGGCGCCTTGATATCCTCAAGGTTGATAGCGCCGAAGGTGGGAGCGATAGCCTTGACCGCGACGATGAACGCCTCAGGCTCGGTGGCATCGACCTCGATATCGAAGGCGTCTACACCCGAATAAATCTTGAAGGCGACGCCTTACCCTCCGCATGACGGGCTTGCTGGCGTCGGCACCGATATTCCCCAGTCCGAGGACGGCGGTCCCATTGGAGATGACGCCGACGAGGGTTACCCTTCGCACGTGTAGCGGTAGGCGGCGCTGGGGTCTTCGGCGATAGCCAAGCAAGGCTCAGCTACCCCCAGGGAGTAAGCCAGAGAGAGGTCATAGGCCGAGCTGTGCTGACGGTAGGGACGATAGCGATCTTGCGGGGCGTCCCTCTTCGTGGTAGCGCTGACGACTCTTTCGTAATCTCGGTGGGCATATATTCGGATGGATAAGAATTATTAGACTTGTGAAACTACAACAAGCTAAGTGGGAGAATGTTCCGCATTCATTAGCTCGACAAAGATACGGATAGAAAATCACGCAGGCTACTGGCCGATGAGGGAGCCGACGCCCTCCTCCGCTCCCATCGCCCTGTAAAAGCACACCCATTCCACTCACCGCTGACGCCATCTCCCCGACACGACACAGCCTTGAGTGGAGCCTCTCGAGTGACTCGAGAGGCTCCACTAAAACTGTGACACAAACTTAGCTCAGAGCGATACAGGAGAAGGACTAATCATCTTGCTCTGTCTCTGGAGACAGAGCTAAAAGGGCATTCCTTCCTCGCTAGATATCCTGGCACATGCTGGATCAAATCACGGAGGAAATAGCCATCCAGCCCTCTAAAATAGATTGGCTTAGGAGATGTCCCATCCTTATTAACAACTAAGCTATCTCCTTGAGGAGACATAGGAAATAACCTTTTCATGAGGGATACGTATAGCCTTCGTTGCCGACTGAAAGTAGAAAAGACTTCGTTGTAACTACAACAGTTCCAGTCGCCAGAGGCTTCTTCACTGTTTTAGAAATGACCTTACCACGCGAGCAACCACTATGCAAGGTCAGTCCTTTTCGCTATGCGTACACTTTGTCCTCTATGTCACTATGATACTCCCGTTCAATACGCTCCTCACTATACTCGACATTTGGGAAGCTCCATAAGACCTCTTCATTACGCTGAAGATTAAGAGCACCACCCCCTCTTAGAATCCATCCTTGATGGCAACCGCCCCATCTTCATATAACGAAAGACTAAGAGCTTAAGAAAGTCTTCATACTGTGGAAGTGAGTAGTTGCTTTTTGAAGGTAATGCGAGAGCATCAAGGTAAGTTCAATACTTTGATCCAAGATAAGAAGCTCCTCAGGGTGCGTCTTCACATGAAGTAAGGCTTCTTCAAAGGCGATAGCCGCTAAAAGCCTTTGCTCCTTTTCTTGCCTCTGCCCCCACTGATCCAGTTCTTCTAAGGATAGCAACCGACCAGAGAGAAGGTTCTCATAGAGTACTTGTTTAAAGGGATCAAGAGAAAGAGACATACGCAGTTTTTTCTCCATCTCATCAGCGTGCGACCTCCTCAGTGCAACCGCAAAGAAAAGAAAAGAACAGTCCTATAAGGGATAAGATTACTGTCCATACCGAGAGATCAGCTATAAATAGAGCGAGGGAACCTATTCCCCAAACCCACATTGTAATCTTTCCACCTAAGGTAAGGGAGTTATAGAAAGTAGTTATTGTTTTCATAGGCATTGTCCTTATATTATACAGAGAGGTCCTACTCTTAAGCGGAACTTAAAGAGCAGGACCTCTATCCTTGTGGAATATGTCCTAAGGCTTACTTTACCTTAGCGACGATAGCCTTGAAGGCTTCGGGATGATTGACAGCGAGGTCAGCGAGGACCTTGCGGTTGATCTCGATACCCTGAGCGTGGAGAGCACCCATCAGGCGAGAGTAAGAGAGACCCTCGAGACGAGCAGCAGCGTTGATACGCTGGATCCACAGAGCACGGAAGTTACGCTTCTTGTTCTTACGATCGCGGAAGGCGTAGGTCAGACCCTTTTCCCAAGTGTTCTTGGCTACGGTCCAGACGTTCTTGCGAGCACCATAGTACCCACGCGTGAGCTTAAGGATGCGCTTGCGCTTAGCGCGAGAGCTACATGATTGACTGATCTTGGCATGATGTTTCTTCTTTGTGATTGGTAGCGATCTGCCTCTCTCCCGAGAGAGCGGAGAGCAGATACTGATTGGCTTACCTCTCTGTTACTGAAATAATCGTTGTGCTAACTTGCCGTTTAGCGGAGGCGGAGAAGTTCCTTGACTTCGCGTACGTCTACCTTGTCCACAGTGGTGAAGTAGGGTGAGGTTACGCTTCTGCTTCTTCGTCTTCTTCGTGAGGATGTGACTCTTGAAGGCATGTTTGCGCTTGATCTTACCAGAGCCAGTGAGCGCAGAAACGCTTCTTAGCACTGGAGTTTGTCTTCAGCTTAGGCATTTTTCTTTCTTGTTTATATAAGTTATTTCATTGACCCAGCTCCACTGACGAGCCCTATGCGCGAGGTGCTGGGATGGGAGGACTACGTTGATTAGTCTTCGTCAGAGGCGTCTGCGACCTCTTCCTTAGCGCCCTTCTTAGGGGCGGGGTAGCTGACCTTCTTAGGGGCGAGCATGATGGTCATACGCTTCCCTTCGAGGACGGGCATGCTCTCTACGCGACCGTAGTCCTCGAGGTCATTAGCGAAGCGCAGGAGGAGCACTTCACCCTGATCCTTGAAGAGGATGGATCGACCACGGAAGAAGACGTAAGCCTTGACCTTCGAGGCCTTCGCTGAGGAAGCCCTTAGCGTGCTTGAGCTTGAAGTTGTAGTCGTGGTCATCGGTCTGAGGTCCAAAGCGGATCTCCTTGACGACGACCTTGACGCTCTTAGCCTTCTGTTCCTTCTGCTTCTTCTTAAGCTGGAAGATGAACTTCGGTAGTCGACGACGCGACATACTGGAGGATTGACATTGGGAGAGATCTCCACGAGGTCAAGCTCTTGGTCGTTAGCGATACGGAGAGCTTGCTGTATCGTATATACTCCCTGCTCTACATTGTCCCCGACGAGTGCACTTCCTTTACGCGGATAGCCTCGTTGATGCAGTACTGGAACTTTTGTTTGTTGTCTACTGCCATTCAGTATGTGTTGATTGTATGCTTAGCGAGTGAGGGTGGACTACTTAGCTTCGGCCTGCCAGGCGTTGAGCTGACGGTGTACCTCCTCGGCAATTTGCTCGGCAAAGGTAGCAATTTTTCACTGAACCCTTATCACCCTCACCTTGCACGCGTACAGATACTTCGCCTTCTGGGCTTCCCTTTTCCCCGACGATAAGCATGTAGGGGATACGCTTGAGCTCATTGTCACGGATCTTACGCCCGATCTTCTCGTTGCGGTCGTCGACCTGCGTACGGATGTCCTGCGCGTTGAGCGTAGCGGCTACCTCGTGAGCGTAGTCGTTGAACTTCTCACTGATAGGCGAGACGACGACCATGGTCAGGCGTGAGCCAGAGGGAAGTGCCCTGCGGTGTGCTCGATGAGGACAGCGACGAAGCGCTCCATAGAGCCGAAGGGTGCACGGTGGATCATCACTGGGCGGTGCTTCTGTTGTCAGCACCCGTGTACTCAAGGTCGAAGCGCTCAGGCAGGTTGTAGTCTACCTGGATCGTACCGAGTCGCCAGGCGGCAGCCGAGGGCGTCCTGACCATAAAGTCAGCTTAGGCCCGTGAAGGTAGCTTCGCCGTACTCGATCTTGGCGGGAAGGCCCTTCTCAGCACAAGCCTCGATGATAGCCTGCTCGGCGCGCTCCCAGTTCTCTTCGCTACCGATGTACTTCTCGCGGTTCACCTGATCGCGCAGGGAGATCTGAGCCTCGAAGTTCTCGAAGTTCAGCGCCTTGAAGATGATGAAGATGATATCCATCACCTTGCAGAACTCCTCCTTGATCTGGTCAGGGCGGCAGAAGAGGTGCGCGTCGTCCTGCGTGAAGCCACGTACACGCGTCAGCCCGTGGAGCTCACCGCTCTGCTCGTAGCGATAGACCGTACCGAACTCAGCCAGACGCTGGGGCAGGGTCACGATAGGAGTGAGGGCCGAGAGCCTTGAAGATCTCACAGTGGTGAGGGCAGTTCATAGGCTTGAGCATGAACTCTTCGCCCTCCTGAGGCGTAGTGATGGGGCGGAAGGAGTCCGCACCGTGCTTAGCCCAGTGACCTGAGGTGACGTAGAGCCGCTTCGAGCCGATATGTGGGGAGATGACCTGCTGATAGCCGAACTGCTTCTGGATCTGCTTGAGGAAGTCCTCCAGACGCAGGCGGAGCCGCAGTACCGCGAGGCGAGCCACAGAGGCGACCCCTGAGCCGACGTTCTGCGAGAAGGCGAAGAGGCCAAGCTCCTTACCGATCTTACGGTGGTCGCGCTTCGGCTTCCTCCAGCATCGTCAGATACTCATCGAGCATCTTCTTCTTGGGAAGGTGATCCCGTAGAGACGCGTGAGTGCTTGCGCTTCTCGTCACCGCGCCAGTAGGCACCAGCTACGCTCAGCGACTTGATCGCCTTGATATAGCCTGTATTAGGCACGTGAGGGCCACGGCAGAGGTCCGTGAAGTCGCCCCTGCGAATAAGTCGTGATCGACCCGTCAGGGAGGTCTGCGATGAGCTCCAGCTTGTACTCGTCACCCTTCTCTTCGAAGAACTTCGTTACCTCAGCCTTCGTGATGTCGCGGCGGATGATAGGGCTCCTTGCGGGCGACGAACTCCGCCATCTTAGCCCTCTATGGGTCTGCGAGGTCGGCGTCGCGAAGTGCACGCCTTCGCCCGAGGTCAATATCGTAGTAGAAGCCATTCTCAATGGCGGGACCGATACCGAACTTCACACCAGGATAGAGCGCCTGAAGCGCTTCAGCCATGAGGTGTGCACTGGAGTGCCAGTAGGCGTACTTCCCCTCGGGATCTTCCCACTTATAGAGCTTCAGCTCGGTGTCCTCCTTGAGGGGACGCATAAGGTCCCAGATCTGGCCATTGACACCAGCGCCAGCACATCCTGCTCGCAGGCGGGGGCTGATCTCGCCAGCTATATCCCACGAGGTCGTACCCACAGGGTACTCACGCTGACTGCCGTCAGGGAACGTGACTTTTATCATTGAGCTCATTCTTATACAGATTGATTACTTAGTTTGTCGTGCAAAGGTACGATAAATACGATAAATAAAGGGACTTATCCACGAGGGGAGCAAGGCACATCGCCTGCGCCCTCCACACCCCACCGACAAAAAGAAAGCGGGTATCACTTCGAGAGAAGCAATACCCGCTTAGCTGGTGACCCCGGTGAGGCTCGAACTCACGACCCAGTGATTAAGAGTCACTTGCTCTACCAACTGAGCTACAGAGTCATTCCGATCTCGGCCGTTTTTCCTCGCCTTGGTGAGCGACGGCTTTTGATTTCGGCTACAAAGGTAAGGCAAACTTTTTATTTGTGCAAATGCCCCACCCCATACGCCCTCCCAGCGGGCAGACTAAAAGGCAGGATCAAAGTCACGTACTCCAGATAGGCTCCGAAGCCCAGTCGTACGGGAAGCCCAGCTTTGAGGGAGAGATATCCTGATGAGACTCAAAGAATGAGATTATGTGATGCTTAAAAGCCTCTCCTGCACCTATACCATTACACATATAGAGCATGGACGTGATAATGAGATGAGAGCTTCTTACGCTCCACCTTAGTAAGGAGAGAATTATGCCAAGCCCCCTTAGGGTTAGCCAAACTCATCGGCATCTTCACCATCGTCCGGCCAAATATGCGCGAGTGATGTGCGAGCAGGTTTCTCAGATAAGTAACAGCTTCGAGCCAGCTGGAGAGTTCGCTATGAAGATTCAATCCGAAATCATTGGCTATACGCGCCTTCTCGGGGAGCTGATGCTTTAAGTTCTTATATATCTTCGAGTAGTGCCCAAGCTTGCAAGCTCAAAGATGACCCACGAGTCTGGGTCGCTCATCGAAAATCAAGACATTCTTGGCCATACCAAATGCCATATTTCTCTTTGAAGTCTCGGACAAAAAGGCTCACTACTACGAAGAAACTCGGACTTCAGAGTAGCCATCTGCTTTTTGAAGACATCTGGATCATCAAACAATGAGGCGTCAAGATAAAACAGCCCTCCATAGGATTGTGAGAGGTAGTAAATCATCTTCGTCCTCAGCGCTATCTCTATGGCTTCTACAGCATTAAAAAGTATCAACCTTAGCTCTCGGTCGTACTCATAGCGAGCAATGACCTCCTCAAAGCACGCATCATGCTTAAAGATATGCCTCTCTTTATCGGTTTGCATATCCCACCAATATCCTTTTAGACGATAGTAGCTGATACGACTCAGTAGATGATGAGCCAACTGCTCATCTCCCACCCTCATACCTCGCTGCTTTAAGAGAGCTATTTGTTCGGCTATAGAGCGTGATTCCTTATTAGACATAAAAAAAATGACTCGCCGGCAGATCTTACGGTATGCCAAGCGAGTACTGTTATCGTTAGTGTAGGCAAAACCTACAATTCTGTTGCTGTTTTTCAGTACAAAGTTAGACTTTTATTTGAACATACAACAGCCCTATCAACGGAACATTGATTAAGGAGGGGACTCCCTCGCCTTAGGCTGAGCTAAGGCGGGGGAGTCCCGTGGGTAAAGTGACTAAGCGCTGAAGGCAGAGGTTAGATACCTACATGACCGCCTGCACCCGTATCGCCTGCGCCAGGGAGTCCCTTCGGCAGGGTGGCCATCTTCCTTCGGCTGCGCGCCCTTACCCTTCTTCCCCTTGGCCTTCTTCTCCAGGGCGATGCGCTCGAAGGCTACATCATCCAGACGGAAGAACTTAGGATTGGGGCGCAGGCGTACACGCGCCCCCATAATATGCGCCACGGCACTAAACTCTTCCTCTGGAGCAGCAGCCTTACAGCGGAGCTTTGGAGTGAGACGACCCAGGCGACCGAACTCAACGGATTCACCGCCAGCGACCAGAGCACGTGCTGTATCGGCAGCAAGATTGAGGATAGATGCCACCTCCATATAGTTGAAGGTCGTGTGCCCTGCTACCATATCGCAGAAGCGATCAAAGGATACGCGTCCACGAGGATGAGCTGTTGCGATCGTAACCTTCTTACCGGCAAACTTGCCGAGTTTCATTTCGGTAGCACGGAGTGTGTAACCGAGAGCTTGCTTTGTGGTTCCCATAATAGAGTCCAAATAAAAAGTGAATAAAACTTACTTGTGCCCTCCTATCTCTTGGAGGACACTGCAAAGGTAGAGCACCCACTATGGGGGTCAAAGTCATCTTTTTCTCTTTGGTCTATTTGCTCCTTAGATAGGTATTCATCGGCTACTATTCGGACACATTGGCGGAGATTTGATGGACAAAGATGAGAGAGACATAATGCGAGCGAGGCACAATAAAAGCCCTGCATATCTAAGTCTGCATCCATACCATATAAATGTAGGCACATGCGATCAAGCTCTTCTACATCGAAGAGAATTCACCTGACATCACCATTTTTCCTTAGCCCCATAAATTGAACATCTTAGCCCAGAGATTTGAGTAAACATCCAAACAGAATTGAGTAAATATACGGACGAGATTGAATCCCCTCCAATTGACTTAAGTAGATGCAGACAACGTAATCATCTTAGCGTCATATCTCGAGCTTCTCGACCTGTGAAACTTACTTACTGGACTGCAAAAGCATGTCTATGATGACGCTCGGAAGCGGGCATCCATCCCCAAACATCAAGTGTACAACAACGCCGTGCAGACCACGTACAGAGGTAGATCGAATGAGCACAGGGCTACCAGCCTTTGTGAAGGCATTCCACCCTCACAAATCTTTTGTCGTGGGCACAGGAGGTGTGTCAATAGAAGACTTCCTGAGTCGCGACATCGAGGCCCTATTAAATTAAGGTGCACTAACCCCTGCACAAACAGGAGTTCGTATGCGGAGCAGTTATTAGCTGTAAGAACGGCGCTGTACGCATACGCTATGCAGACCACTATTGGTACGAGGGTGAAGCAGTAGTCATCCGTACTCGATCCAATAGTGGTACGGAGTGCAAACGAATAGTTGATCGGGGTGCATACCAGTAGTGGTCTGAGCACGAACCACTATTGGTACGTAACACCCGCCTCTATGGAAGCGAAAAACATTCCTTCGGGAGCGCCGTGCAGTC
>BNJS01003922.1_pt1 | contig 16668 bp, 20 predicted proteins | sample 8540461 | NCBI WGS metagenome assembly BNJS01 (sample SAMD00202454, study PRJDB9452) | human saliva metagenome | isolation source: human saliva | place: Japan
AAGGCGTGGCTCAAGTAGGAAATCATTTAATGAACCATATGGATTTTGGTAAGCACAAAGATAAGCAAATCCGTATAGTCTAATTAAATGAATTGTAAAAACTTACTATTTTTCCCAACAAAAATAAGCTGAAATCAATGCACTGCAAAGATTTCAGCTTATTTTATTTGTTGAACTGAACGCGCATCTGATACCATTTAGCACCGCCATGATCAGACTCTGATTTACCTTCATTTACAAAACCAAACTTGGCATAATAAGGGATTTTTTCTTCCTTACAGGTTAGAATTACACCTTTACGGTTTTCTTCTCTCGCAAGGTCGATAAACGCCTCAATTAACTGACCACCTACACCACGATTGCGGTATTCTGGCAATGTATTTAGACCAAATCATCTGCCATGCGCCGTTAGGATTATGCAAAGAAGCATCAGCAAACATCTCATCCGTTAAGATTTCATCATTTGTTACAAATCCATCGATAAAACCAATCGGTGTATCACCGTTGAAGGCAATTAAAAATTGACCTGCATAATGGTCTAATCGTTCCTTAAAAGCCTCACGAGGTGCCGCCTCAGCAGGAGGAAAACAAGTTGCTTCTATATGTGTCACTAAATCTAAATCAGCAGTTGTCGCTTTGCGTATTAATATATCCATATCTTTCTCCATCGTATTTACATATTGGTTTTAGTATATACCGTTTATAAAACAAAGGCTACACATTCCATGAGTGATGTGTAGCCTTATATTAATAATCTCACAAATTACTTTTTATATAGATTATCCAGCAATTATTATTTCGTATATTTAGGCACATTACGATATTGCATTGGTAAGGAATTCTCTTTTATCTTAAACCCATGCTTCTCGTAAAATGGTGCATTCTTGCTATCACCAATCATAACGTTGATGTACAAATACGACTTGTAAGCGTCTTTCACCATTTCTAGCAAATGACCTGCAATACCGCGGCCATGATAGTCAGGATCAACTAGCACATAGTTGATGAAACATACCAGCTCGCTATCATCCATGACGCGAATAAGACCGACTAAACGGTCGCCATCCCAAGCACTAATCACACGAGAGGAATTCATGAGCGCCTTGTGTAATCGATCAGGATATTTACCTACTACCCAACGAACAGACAGGAATAAATCTGCTACCTGTTGAGGGGTAAAATTCTTTCTTCGGTATAGGTAATTGTCATATACACTCCTTATCTGCACGTTACAAACTTTTAGCTTTTTATTATTTACGCCCATACGGTTTATGTTGAAAGATTTCTTTTACAATCCCTTCACCAACAATATTACCACCTTCCATGATAAAGAACTCAGTACCTGCTTGTAGTGCAGAATAATCTATATCTTCGTCTACTGGCAATGTATTGGCACGTATTGGTTTATCAAAGATGCCATCCTCACCATCAATAAAGTTTACATCTAACAGCTGTTCAGAGCCCTTTATAACAAGATGAGGGCAATACTTTCCATTATTCAGATTCGGTGGAGTTCTCTTCTTCTCGGTGAAGAATGTAACTGTACAGCAAATAGTAAAATCTAAATCGCTCATTTCCGGCCTCACTCAACTACATATACCATGTCCCCTTTAAAGTATATGTTCATTATACAGTGAACGGGATTCCCTTCGGTCCACAACCAACCTTGCAACACAGCTCGTCCCCAGTTATAGGTCTCTGTAATAACCTCGAATTCACTTTCACCATATTCCTGCTGATACTGAGGCAACTCTATTCTTTTACCTGTGAAGGTATCTAATATTGTACTATTAAAGACGAGAATTTCTAAATCATCCATATCGCACGTCTCAAACACAACTTGAGCCTTATGAGTTTGTTCAACACCATTCTCATAAGAGAAAATGTACTCAAAAGTAAGGATCAAATTATCATCTACATATTCTATTTTCTGCACCCTTGCATCATGGAGAGAATATTTGGGATACTCGCCAAAAGATTTTGTCGTTTTCATAGGACCTCTATTGTCAAACAACTGTTTAAACAAAAATCTATCACTTAAAATCAGTATACCTAGCTTTATAAAAGATACAAAAACCTCCATCAAAAGTGATATGTACCCTGTTGGCTTAATTATCAATATTTAACTATTTCTTAACGAACAGATAGCAATAAATCTACTATCTATTAAGGAGTAAGTTTCTATTCTTTGATATAGCAAATAGATAAAGTTTTTAATCTACATATCCTCTAAATCTTAATAACAACTCTAATCATTAACTTCTTCTAAAAATTATTTCATCTGTAAGTATTTGATCATACGTCAAAGTACAAAGAGTAGGTCTTTCAATATCAAGATACGCAATAAATGCCATTTTTTTATGATATTTTTCTTTTTATATTTCTTGAGTTATGTTCTAAAACGCCCTTCCTTACGCATATATTTATCTAATAATTTAGGCAACTTAAAAGGTAATTCTAATGTCAGTATTATCTTCTGGAACAATAATCCAGATATTAGGTTGGGAACGTTTCCACTTTATCGCTATTTTTTGATGAGGATTATGCCTTAATAATTCATTAAAATCTTCTGTAACCAATAATGGGATTATATGTGCACTATTTGTGGAGGCTAAATATAAGAATTTACCATTTATTACATTTTTTTAAGTTCTCTACTTTTACAACTACTTCTCTCCCATATTGTTCCGATAGATTACCAACCGCGTCAGAATTGTCCTCAAATAAAACTTTTCTAAAGGATTCTTTAAACTTATCAAATTTAATATCTATATACTCCCTATTATTCTCACTCAGCGCAACAGGAATACTCTCCACCAGGCTATCAATCAACTTTATTATAGGGTTATACTCTACACCTGATAAGTCTATCAATTGAATTTTATGTGCTATTGCATAACGTTGCGCATCCTCGGTAAACCCAGTCGTCGAAAATATTGAATAATTATAATGATAACGCGTAACAGCTAATTGTTCACCCGCAAGACCGACTGTAGAGTAGTTCGTATTAATATCTTCAAGTATTCCCACCCCCATTCGCACTTTATTAATTCCAACTTTCTCTCTTGCATAAACTTAGCCTCTACAAATAATCTTAAAGGGTAAATGAAAGGAGGAGTTATTTTAAAAGTACCTAATGAGTCAAATTGATGATATCCTCCTCGCCCTCTAACATTGAGTCCATTACCCTGATACTTTATTTCCCTACATTCAGATGGTGTCTGAGATTCATGAAGCATAGTATCTTCAGTTATTATTTCATAACCATTTACTTCAATTAATTTTGATAGTACTACCTCCAAAAGATAACCTTTTGCCTGTTGTTTATACATAGACCATCTCTCCCTATAGTTTTTAACTACTCCATTTTTTACATAGTAATTGATATTTACTAATAAAAATAACTCAGTTCTTTGTTAATTAAGGTTATAAAATATTAACAGCTTCCCATGGCCTCTGCCAGATTATGGCAGACCACTAATTAATCAAGCATTTATTATTCTTGACCTTTGCTATAAGATCCTTCTTGATTTGCGCCTCAGCGTCAACAGTTAAATCGCCATTATATTGTTCGTAAATGATTTCTCGGCACTCGATTTTATCTTCTACCATACGCTCATATCTATAATCGCTGACAATTACATCAGATAAACATCCTTGCAAAAGCAATTAGTTATAAAAAACTTAAAACTCTTGTACATCATATTCGCTGACGTCCCAAGAGGCTTCCAATCAGAAAGCTCCGCTACAATTGCACAATAATCTTTGGATGCTGCAATAACTATAAAAGATTTAAAATATTAAGCAAAAGGTATTGTAAAGAATCCTAAAACCACCTCTATATCAAACATAGTAGAATCAGCAGTCAAGACACTACTCAACGCAACATATACCTTGGGGCAAAAATCGTAGTTATTGTTCTTGCAAATAAGAAAAATCACGGGCTCGCATCTGCCAAAAATCTATAGGATGATTGGTACAGATACCTTTTTCACGATCATAATAATCTTACTTTCACTCCCTATTCAAAAATAAAATCAAGTGATTATCTTATCACATAAAGTCTCTTGACTTAGCACCTAGATTACTCATTCTACAGATAAACATTTTCCCTCATCCAAGTAATTTGGAAGCGTAAAATAATTATACCTTTTAAATCCGCAATAAGGGTTGTGGAAAGCATATCTACTTATGAATAAATACTCTATAAGATTCTACGCTTCGTCATTAAATTTTTTAGTTACCTTAAACTGCTCAAATACAAAGCACATTTTACCTTTTCATGTAGTACAAGTCTTATTCTTATTGAGTAATTCGTAGTTTGTCTCCTCCGATAAGGAAATCCTACAGTTAATACATACATTTTATAGCCTATATCATTAATCTCAAGCTATAAATCATTTATAAATGTCAAAAATTTCTGATTTTTTTCTTTTTCTAACATATAATCAGTAATATCAATTGCTGGTTGGAATATACTCATATTGCCTTCAAAATGATTAAATTCATTTTAGCAGGGTTTTTCTTCGTTGTAAGAAAAACCCTATTTTTTTATGTCATCTTTATTTGAGCTATTTTTCAGGAAAAAGCTTTTTGAGATTATTTGTCCAAGTTGTTTAGCTCCTCCCCTGCTTTCAGTAACTATATTATATTTTGATACCAATTTTTTTCTCTATCAATAATCTTAAAAATAAGTGCTTAATTGTAGAATGAAATTGAACACATAAAAAATCCATAGTGAACCTTGTGTTATGATTTAAGTGACCAAACATAATCTAACCGAGGTAATCACTATGGACTATATTAATCATAACACGACATTACGTACAAACAAACACTTAAACTTCGAAGAACGATTTTATTTAGAAAAGAGAATCGCTCTAGGAGATAGTATTTCTGCAATTTCACGTGCACTGGGACGTTCTAGAACAACTATTTATACAGAATTAAAACGTGGTACTGTAATTCAAATTCGACAAGGTAAATCTCAACTTGTATATTTAGCTGATTCTGGACAAGCAACATATGAAAGACAACGTGTGGGCTCATTTAACACCATGAGAGTTGGTGCAATAGAATCTTTTATAAATTGGATTGAAAGCAAGACTCTAGCTGATCATTGGTCCTTTGACGCTGCTGTTGGATATGCTATACATAAAGGTTTGTTTATGCGTGATGAAATGGTTTGTACTAAAACTTTATATAACTATCTTCACAAAGGTGTATTAGGTATAAAAGCAATTGATTTACCATTGGTAGTACGGCGTTCCCAACGAAAATCTATTTCTAGAAAACATAAGCGAGAACTTGGTAAATCCATAGAGCTTCGCAATCCTAATATTGAAACACGCGAGGAATTCGGACATTGGGAATTAGATACCGTCCGTGGAACAAAAGATAAGACAGACCATGTTTTAATCTCTTTACTTGAGCGTAAAAGCAGATTATATGTGGCTTTACGGTGTCCATCTGCACGGGCTACTGATGTAAAAGAAACACTGTATGCATGGTTAAACACGTTTAAAGATGTTAATCTAGCTTGCTTATGTAAAACAATAACTGCAGATAACGGTTTAGAGTTTTCAGAGATATCTAATTTAGAAAATGAAACCCTGTCTATTTATTTTGCTCGACCTTATTCTGCTTGGGAACGTGGATCGAACGAAAGACATAATGGTTTACTTCGTAGATGTATACCGAAAGGAATGCCAATAAAAGCTGTTTCGGAGGAAACAATTCAACGAACACTTCAATGGTGTAATAATCTGCCACGCAAGCTTTTAAACTACAGAACCCCCTTGGATATCTTTCTTGAAGAAGTTAATAAAATTGTAGATTTGGATACTGTTCAATTTCATATTGCAATTTAAGCTTAAAAATAAGTAAGTAAAAGAATGTATTAATGTCCGATTTAATAGAGGATATTTCTCCTTATTAACAATTTCCTGTCCATCAAAAGCTTTTTCCCTAAAAACATCATTAACATTCACTAGATAACTATTTGGAAGTACATCATCCTTATTTCCAAATAAGTCAATATAGCACTTTGCTATATCAACTGTATCTGTTTTATATCCATGCATCAATTGAGTTAGTTTCTCTTTGATAATCTGATTATTAACAATAGTTGAGTATCCACGCATAAAGGGAATTAACGAAATTAAAAATAATTCTGTATTTCGTATATAATCAAAAAAATTTTTTTCTCTAAATGTATTTAACAACTCATCAAGGTTAATAAGCATATCACGCTCATCAGAGCTCAATGATATGAATCCATTTTTCTTCTCCTTGTGTGTTATTAAATAAATATAGTCTAAAAGCATTTTTTTAAATTGTCCATCTAGAAGCCTTAGTAAGTCTATATTATGAGTTAAAATGATTCTTTTCTTATTATGTAGCATTTTAACTATTGCATAAAGCTATTTTATTTTTTTATAAATAGAATCAAAGCTAGAAATAGGATCATCTAATATTACAATTGATTTATTAGAGTTTTTTAGCTTTTAAAAAAATTCAAATGTTAGTGACAGAAAATTTTTGTTCGCCTGAACTTAATGGAAGAGCCTCTCGTTCAACCCCAATGAAGTCTTCATTTTCCAATACAATTTTGATGTTTTTCTTATCATCTCTAATTATCTGTAGCGACTTACTCATATTACTACTAATAATCTTTTTCAATATATAAAAATCCTCTTCCGTAATATCTGGCTTCTGACTTATCATAGTTTGATATTCTTCATTTTTTTATTTTTTTATATCAGAACTTTTATAAATCTCTACTAATTCCTTTAATACTTTATTTGCAAATATATTTTTATACTCTTCTATAGAAGCTTTAAGTTCAAAAAAACCTCATTTAAATCGCCTGTTTCAATCGCCCCTAGCATAATATCTTTTATTCTAAATGGGTCCTCTTCTCTTATATCATGAATTATTTGTTCAACAATTCTTTTTAGTTTCTGCATCTAATGTCTTTTTATACCTTCTATATTTTTTTAGTTTTTTTATCTAATAGATTTTTCAGAATCAATTCCTTCTGAATCGCAAACTATACACTGTTGTTTATAATTGAAACGCGAAAAGTATCCTTATTGCTTCTGTATTCTCCTCAACTTCCTTAATATGAGAATTATTAGCCAATTTACTAGCATCTATCGATTCGATTTCAACAATAAGGGGATTATTTTTCTGATAAATCAGAAATAACATAATCTAACTTTTTCCTGTTCATATTCAGAAATAGTTATTTCAGTATACTTATCTAATTCCGATATATACTTCTCAACACCAGTTTTTAGTACCTTTAGATTTGTTATTCATTAAATCTTTAATCATATCTTGAATGCTTGCCAAAGCAGAAAAAGCACTCTATAGATTTACTACGACCCGAAGATATTTTATAGTTATTTTTTTAAAAATAGAAATACTATCAACGCACAACCTATTATATTCATCGTCTATATACTTCTGTAGTTCAAATTCTTTTCTTATATTATCGCCTAGTAAAAAAATCTTTTGTTTCCCCTTGTATGATATTTCTGTTATTTTGATCATTAATCACAAAAAAATTGCGATCCATCTGTATATGATTCATCTCCATAAGTATACTTCACATTTGTTCCAGCCTCAGATAATAAAACCTTCACCAAACTTGTCTTACCAGTTCCATTAGGACCATAAAAGTACCGCAATTTGGTCTTTAGAGAAATCTATTTCATTGTTTTTTTAACAAAAATTTTGATAATCTTCTCCAAAAATATCCTTATTTTTAATTTCCTCAAAAAAATAATTTTTTTCCATTTTATTCTCCCCAGACTGATATAATAGAACAAACTATCCTATGTAAATGACAATATAAGAATACAAAATAACATCTCTAAGTAACTACTCATATATCACGTAAAAATCCCCCTCTTAGAATTACTCGCTAAATTATATAAGCTTCCTATTAATCTTTTCTACAAATAAATGCAATTCTCCTCTATCATTTATTCTAATAATTGCTTCTAGCCTTCCATTCTGTCACACTTAACTGTTTGCTACAATCTATTTTTCAAAAAAAGCCAACAAAGTTTACACTTTGTTGGCTAAAAAAATTTATATCAATTTTACTTTCTTATATTATCCGCAACCAGGGATAACGGTTTTTCTGCTAGCATTGGATAGGAATAAACTTTATGTTCTTCTTCCATATCATAATTATCCGTCCATAGTTCACATTGTGTTATTACAGTCTGAACTGCATCATCCATGCCTTCAGGAGGGTATTTATGCTTTTTCAACAGTTTTTTAATGATCATACGCATTTTAGCTCTTGCTGATTCACGTTTTTGCCAGTCTATTGTCCTATTCTTACGCAGGGTCTCAGCCAATTCTTTCGTTATCAAGATTAGCTCTTCATTTTCATAGAAATCTTTAATAGCCTGTGGTTTTACCAATGCATCATAAAAAGCTAACTCATCTGCAGTTAAACCAAGTTTTTCCCCTTCTTGTCTATCAGCTGCGATTTGTTTTGCTAGTTTTAGCATCTCTGCAATAACTTCTTCATTTGTTAGCATCCCATTTAAATAAGCATTGAGTGAGCGTTGCATAATTTCACTAAATTTCTCAGACTTAACTACATTTGTTCTACGATAAACAGAGACTTGATTAGAAATTAATCTCTTCAACAATTCAATTGCAAGATTCTTTTCCTTCATATTAGCAACATCTTGCAAGAATTTAGGATCGAATAAAGAGAACTCCTCTTTAATATCAGAGAATAAATTAATTACACCATCGCTCTTAATACTATGTTTTAAAAGTTCGTTTATTCTTGCATTCATCTCTGGTAATGAAATCTTTTTACCAACGCCAGTATTAGTAAGTCTCAAAACAAGTACACGAACAGCTTCAAAGAATGCTGCTTCAAATCTATCGTCTTCATTAACTAACGACGAACAAAGAGAGTGCTTGATGAAGCATAAGGGCTTCTTTTACAAATACCTCCTTATCCTCTGCCCGCTCTTTATCCATTATGAAATTTACTGCACCACTAATAGTTTTGGCTCTTTCAAGATCCGTACCGCTTTTTAAATTTAGAATAATCATATCTATGGAATATATCTCGACATATAGACAATTTTTTTCTAAGAATTTAGGATATGCGACCATAGAAACATCGGTGTCACCATAATTCTTTTTATCACGAGATGTATAATCGTTCATCGCCTGCTTCAATGCAGTAGCAATGCCTACATAATCAACAATAAGCCCGCCTTCTTTATCACGGAATACACGATTAACACGAGCAATTGCTTGCATTAGATTATGTCCAGTCATAGGCTTGTAAATATACATGGTTGCAAGAGAAGGAACATCAAAACCCGTTAGCCACATATCAACAACTATAGCAATTTTTAAAGGGCTATTATTATCCTTAAATTTCTTAGCAAGTTCGTTTTTATGATGCTTATTGCCAATAATTTGTCGCCACTCTTCTGGATCATTATTACCAGAAGTCATGACTACAGCAACTTTTTCCTCCCAATTTGGTCGAAGCTCTAGAATACGTTTATAGATTTTCATGGCAATAGAACGAGAATAGGCAACAATCATAGCCTTGCCTGTAAGTAAATACTCCCTATTATTTTCATAGTGATCAAGAATATCATGCACAAGAGAATCTAGAGTATTATCATTACCAAGAATGGCTTCCATCTGTCCCAACTCATGTTTGCTTTTCTCTATAACTTCACTATCAGCATTCAAAGACATCAAATCATATTCAGCATCAATCAACCTCAATGTAGCTTGATCAAGATTCAATCTGATAACACGACTTTCATAATAAACAGGTCGTGTTGCACCATCTTCAACAGACTGTGTCATATCATAGATATCGATATAATCGCCAAAGACCTCCCGCGTACTACGGTCTTTTGAAGAAATAGGTGTTCCTGTAAAACCAATATATGTAGCATTAGGCAATGTATTGCGAATAAGTCTGGCTGTACCAATAACACGTTTTGCTACTTCCTCACCAGATTCATTCTTTGTAATCTTAATTTTTTCAGCAAGCCCATATTGCCCTCTATGTGCTTCATCTGCCATAACTATAATATTATGACGTTCAGATAGAGGTTCATCCGATTCCTCAAACTTTTGCATCGTAGTGAAAATAATACCATTTGCCTGTCTCCCCGCAAGTAAGGTTTTAAGATTTTCTCTACTTTCTGCTTGTAACGGCTCTTGTCGTAAAAAGTCTTTACACTTTACAAACTGACTATAGAGCTGATCATCAAGGTCATTTCTATCAGTAAGAACAACAATAGTAGGGCTATCTAAGGCCTCTTGCAACAAATGGGCGTAAAACACCATAGAAAGAGACTTACCACTACCTTGAGTATGCCAAAAAACCCCACCCTTACCATTAGTAACAGTAGCATGCTTAGTCGATTCAATAGCCTTTTTTACTGCAAAATATTGATGATATCCAGCAAGAATTTTATAGCTATTTATCCCTTCATGTGAGAAACAAATAAAGTTCTTAATAATATCAAGTAATCGTTCTTTTGAGAATATTCCCTCAAAGAATGTATCAAACTGTGCATATTGGGTATTCTCATAATTACCATCTTTTGTTTTCCATTCCATAAAACGGTCTTCACCTGAAGTAATTGTACCCGCTTTAGAAATCAACTGATCACTCATAACACAAATAGCATTATAAATGAACATTGATGGGATCTCTTGCATATAGTTGCGAAGCTGTCTATATGCCTCAGAAGTATCTGTTTCTTCACGAGAAGGAGACTTAAGTTCCATTAATACTATTGGTAGACCATTTAGAAATAGAATAAGATCAGGGCGTTTATTACTGTTCTCAATAAAAGTCCATTGGTTTGCTACAACAAATGAATTATTTTCAGGGTTCTTATAATCCACAAGATAAACAATTGAAGAACGTTCTTCTCCATCAACAAAATATCTTACAGGAATACCATTCTGTAAGTAGTCCATAAAGATGGCATTCTTCTGTACAAGCTCCCCATTTTCAAAGTTTTTAAGTTTAAATAATGCATCCTGAATCGCATCCTTAGTTGCACCATGATTTATACGATATAAGGACTCAATTAAAACGTCTTCATAAAAGGGACTATAAAAATCTCTTTCTATATCTGGACCATATACATATTCATACTCTAAATCATTTTGAAATAGTTCAATTAATGATTTTTCATAATCTTCCTCTCTGAAAAAAATTTAGCATTATTTTTTTCTCCCTATTAAAAAGATAATTTTTGACCTTAAAACTCCACACTAATATATTTATATCCCTCTATTATTAAAATGCGTTTTTCCATAAGAGTTTTTTTCCAATATATACACTAAACAAGAATTTAGTGGCTTAAAGGTCGATATCTGAGACATTAAGCTCGCCGGACATAAGTTTTGGCAGTAAAGCATCCCGAAGATTTGCAAGCTCGATATTTTCTTTTTGATTAGAAAGTATCATTTCAAATAATGGCTTACATAAAGTATCAAAATTACACAATACTTGTTCGGACGGGATGACAACTTGTATTTTACCAAACTGTGTTTTGTTTAAATTGACAATTGTACTACCGCTTTGTCCAAGTTTATTAATGGTCTCTGAAAGTGTTTGCATCAATAAGTAGATATAGTATGCGGAAATTCCTTCTTTGGGAACGATGGAGTTAATCTGTTGATTAGATTGGCTTTTTTCTGATACCAAATTAACAAGGCCAGCTGTTCCTATACAACTTACACATACTGTATTAGGCGGCAGAGTTTTCTTTGGTTGTAAAGCCACCCCTGCTGCAGAAAGGTATCTTTCGGTTGATACATTATAAACGCAACCATGCATATCTGGAATTGTTATAAATGGCGTGTTACCACCATAGTATTCTTTCTTTTTAGTTGGTGGTGTTTTTCCACATATAATTTCAGTTCCAAGATCATCGACTGTTCCAATTATCCAATCAGACGGCATTTCTTCATTAAATGGTTCAAAATCAACAAACCATGCTTTGAAAATTGCCTGAGCTTGCTGTTCTAAATTCTTGTTTATTTCAGCATTCATACTAATTTTCCTCTCAATGACACCCAAAATCCCAACTATTCGATCCTGTGTCTCCAAATCAGGTACATTTATCGGTGTTGGTGCCAATTCAGAAGAAAATGTAATTTGAGGAAAGGTTCCAGATCGCGTCTCAGCAAGTTGTTGCAATTCCTCAAGCACTGATTTTGATGACAAAAAAGAAAACAAAAATCGTGGACGGACAACATCCATTCTAGGTCTAAGCACCATTAATTTTGTTGACGCTATATAATTATCTGTATCACTAAAATCCACAAATGCATACCTTTTGTTTGCTGGTCTGATTTCCGAATATAGAATATCATTTTCCTTGAAAGTTTTTTTAAACTGCCCTTTCAAGTTTTTATTTTCAACTACTTGATGATTTAACACCTTTCCCTCTAATACATCAGAGGTGTTTATTAATACAACCTCTTTATCATCATCGCGGTAACTATTCGAGATTGTGTCACACAAATCACCAACTGTCATTTTTTCCCATTTTGGCATGCTATCACCTTCCTAACCGATATATTTCTTGTGAGCCAACTTAACATTGCTCTGCTTAACCATTGCATACTGCAAGGTCGTATCTATTCGTTTATGCCCCAAGAGCTGCTGCAACTGCTCAATCGGCATTCCTTTATCAATCGCCATCGTTGCAAGAGTTCTTCTGAACTTATGCGGATGGACTTTTGGAATATCCAATCGTTTGCCAATTTCGCGCAGACGAAATTCAATACCGCCGATTTTAATTCTCTCATGTGGAGAACGCAAAGTGACAAACAATGCCGGGTTATCATCTGTTCGGCTGTCGATGTAGTTTTGCAGATGAATCTTCGTTCTTGCATCAAAATAAACTATACGTTCTTTAGCCCCCTTACCGAAAAACCACACATTCGCGTTCATTGAAATTAATGTCTGCTTTATTCAGCAGAACCATTTCACCGATACGCATTCCGGTGGACACCAGCATATCAATCATTGCTAAATCTCGAAGTTCTGTGCAGTTATCACGCATTTTTTCCAAATCCTCGTCTGTATAGGTTTCCTTGATGTTAGTTGCCATTTTCACCTTATGAATACGGCGAACAGGACTTTTCAAAATATAGTCCTCATCCTCCAACCATGAGAAAAAGCTAGACAAAATCCTACGGATATTATCTATTGTCACACGACTGGATTGGTTCTTGTTCTGATAATCGGTCAGATAGGACCGCAAATCCTCTGTCTTGATGTGGTGGATACCTTTATCTATCGAAGTAACCATCATTTCAATGGTTGTGCGGTAATATTTCAACGTTTTCTCTGAACAGCCTTCAACCCGCTTTGCCGAAACAAAAGCCTCTATCAGGTTCGAGTTATCTTCTATATCTATCTTTTCTGTCTGTGCTGTGATCTCACAGCCAAACAGTGTGTTTTCAAGCACCCTTTGTAACTGCTGCATTTGTGCATTGTCGAGGTGTAGCATCATCTGCTGTAGTACCTCTGAAATAATTTGTTGTTTCATAGGTCATTCTCCTTCAAATTTATTTTCCAGAGAACGACTCAACGGCAGTTCCGGTGGATTTAACTCCCGCCGTTGATGGGATTATTTATGTTAAACAAGAATTTAGAACAGCAAGCTCAGGCTATATATCAGCAGATGTTTATTGATAATGCTAGCTCAGATTGGACATATGGTACATTGAGAGATATAGCCGTTATTACTATGGGACAGTCCCCAAGTGGCAGTAGCTATAATGAAGATGGTAATGGGACAATTTTCTTCCAAGGTCGATCCGAATTTGGTTTCAGATTTCCGAGTGTTCGACTTTATACAACTGAACCGAAGCGAATGGCTTGTGCTAATGACACTTTAATAAGTGTAAGAGCACCTGTTGGCGACCTAAATGTGGCTCATACCAATTGTTGTATCGGTCGAGGACTTGCCTCTATTCATTCAAAGAATAATCATCAATCGTTCGTGCTATATACAATGTTCTCTCTCGAAAAGAAACTGAATGTTTTTAATGGAGAGGGCACTGTATTTGGCTCAATTAATAAAAATTCACTGAACGAAATGCCGCTCCTTATACCATCAAGTGAAAAGATTGATGAATTTGAGGCATTAGTTTCTCCGATGGATGCCGCTATTCGTAACAATTACAATGAAATCTGCCGTTTAGAGCAACTTCGTGATTCGTTATTACCAAAACTTATGTCCGGCGAGCTTGATGTCTCAGATATCGACCTTTAAGCCACTAAATTCTTGTTTATAGCATTATTTAACTCAATTTTATCATCAATCATTTCTAAATAACGCACGATTTTCTTTTGTTTTTCTACATCTTCAATAATATCTACTTCTAATTCGGTAATATCACGTTTGCTAACAGAGCCAAATACAGTACCACTTTCTTTTTGAAGTAAATGAGGAATATAGTATTTCATCATATAAAACAAATAACTTTGATTCCCATTCTTCATTCTTAGTGAACAAACACCACGTCCCAGACACATATCTACAGGTGTAATATTAAGATCCCCAACCGGTGCCCGTACACTCATTATGACATCACCTGCTTCCGCTAATTTTGTTGGTACAGTTGTGTATATATCAAATGTAGGATATTTTAACCCAAACGTTCTATTTCCTTGTAAAAAAGGGTAGCCTTTTCCATCCGTGTTATAGAATTCAGATTTAGGAGACTGTCCCATTATTACATCTACAATTTCTCCTAATTTACATTTCATATCCAATTGCTCCCAATTTTCCACGAATTTCCTCTTCTAATTCATGAGACTTTTTAAACATTTCCGAGAGTTCTGAAGTAAGACGATTCATCTTTTCATCAAATGGTTCATCATCTTCTTCGACAACTTCAATACCAACATATCGACCTGGAGTAAGAATATAATCTTGCTCTTCAATCTTCTTAGTATTAACAACAGCACAAAAGCCTTTTACATCCTCTAAAGTACCATCTTGAAATGACGAGAATGTATCAGCTAATCGTTGAATATCCTCATCAGTAAAATCTCTATGTTTACGATTAACCATATAGCCCATATTACGTGCATCAACAAATAGAGTTTTTCCTTTTTGTTTTTTATTCATTGAAATAAACCATAAGGTAACCGGTATTGTAACACTATAAAATAACTGAGTAGGTAAAGCTACAATACCTTCCACGAGATCCGCTTCAATAATATTTTTTCTAATATCACCCTCACCACTAGTTTGCGACGATAGTGCACCATTTGCCAAAACAAGGCCGATTTTCCCATTCGAACCAAGATGATGTATCATATGCTGAATCCACGCATAGTTCGCATTACCTGCAGGCGGTAAGCCATATTTCCAGCGGACATCATCCTTTAGCTTTTCCTGTCCCCAATTAGATAGATTAAACGGTGGATTTGCCATAATAAAATCAGCTTTTAATGTTTTATGTAAGTCATTGAAGAATGTATCTGCCTGATATGGGCCAAAGTTTGCATCGATACCACGAATTGCCATATTCATTTTTGCCATCTTCCAAGTGTCAGCATTCGATTCTTGACCATAAACAGAGATAGTTCCTCTATTACCACTATGAGCTTGTACAAATTTCTCACTTTGCACAAACATGCCACCACTACCACAACAAGGATCATATACGCGACAATTATTAAATGGTTTCAAAATAGATACAATAGTTTTAACGATACTCGACGGTGTATAAAACTCACCACCCTTAGTGCCTTCATAAGAAGCAAATTGAGCAATACAATATTCATATGTTCTTCCCAATAAATCCTTACTCGACTCGGTACCGTCCATTTTGACTTCATTAGTAAAAAGATCAACAACTTCACCAAGTACTCTTTTATCTAAATCAGGACTAGCATAATTCTTAGGTAACACATTTTTAAGTGTTGTATTCTCTTTTTCAATAGCTCTCATTGCATTATCAATAACAAGTCCAATTTCAGGTGTATGTGCAGCAGATGCAATTGTACTCCACCGCGCTTCTTCTGGAACAAAGAAAATATTTTCTTCTACATATGCATCTCTATCATTTTCAAAGCCGTCACCTTCTTTGATAAGCTCTTCATAGCGTTTTTCAAAAGCACTTGATATATAACGAAGAAATATTAACCCTACAATTACTTTCCGATATTCTGCAGCAGGAATATGCCCCCAAAGAACACAAGCCGCATCCCATATTTGTTTTTCAAACCCAATATCTGTATTGTTTTTTGCTGCCATAACTTCTATACCATCCTCATTAAAACTTACAAATCAAGATTATTGTCATGAAATCTGTATAATCTAGTAAATATACTATAAATCCTAATATTTTTTTATTATAACATCTTAGATAATTAGAACACATCATTAATTCATTTATTTTTTCATAATAATAACAAATAAATATATTGCTTTTTACCATTTTCGATCACTAATACAAAAATTTCTATTACCATCTAATACATATATTTTGAAGACCTATAAAAAGTCATCCAAAGACAGACTCTTTGGATGACTAAATTATATTATGTATTTTTTTATATGCTAGCTATATTAAGCAAACCATCTTATTCCCACTCAATTGTAG
>BNJS01002709.1_pt1 | contig 16632 bp, 27 predicted proteins | sample 8540461 | NCBI WGS metagenome assembly BNJS01 (sample SAMD00202454, study PRJDB9452) | human saliva metagenome | isolation source: human saliva | place: Japan
TTTGCTAATAACTTCAAAGGTTTGTCTATGATCGGTATCTCTATCGTAGGGATCTTCCTTGCAGTTGTTCACTTTAAGAACAGCCAAAAAGTAGCGTAGCAAAGACCTTCTACACCATCAGAAAGTGGGGAAATCGAAGATGACGAATTCCCTAATTACAAACTTACAAAAGAAGATTTTAATCAAATCAACAAACGTAGCTTGTTTACTTCCAATTAGGTTTGAACTATGAGCGTATGCAAGCTTCTGAGTTACCTTGTACATGATCTTGCCTCAATTGCGTAAAAATGTATGGGGATGGAACTCCTGAATTGAAAGAAATGATGAAAGTTCATACTCAATTCTTCAATACTTCACCATTCTTCCACACAATTATCGCTGGTTTTGACCTTGCCATGGAAGAAAAAGATGGTGTGGGTTCAAAAGATGCCGTTAACGGTATCAAGACAGGTTTGATGGGACCATTCGCTCCTCTTGGAGATACTATCTTTGGTCTCACTTGTACCTGCTATCATGGGATCTATCGACGAACTATAGCTATCGCTGGCCAACCATGGGGTATCTTCCTTTGGATCGCAGTTGCAGTTGCTTATGACATCTTCCGTTGGAAACAATTGGAATTTGCCTACAAAGAAGGGGTTAACCTTATCAACAACATGCAAAGTACTTTGACAGCTTTGATTGACGCTGCATCTGTACTTGGTGTCTTCATGATGGGTGCTCTTGTAGCAACAATGATCAACTTTGACATTTCTTACAAATTGCCAATCGGTGAAAAGATGATTGACTTCCAAGACATCTTGAACCAAATCTTCCCACGCTTGCTTCCAGCAATCTTTACTGCCTTTATCTTCTGGTTTGCTTGGTAAGAAAGGTATGAACTCTACTAAAAGCGATCGGTATCATTATCGTTCTTGCAGTAGGTCTTTCATTCATCGGTAAATTCTTGCTTGGAATGGGCGCATAATTTATGACGAAATCATTAATTTTGGTGAGTCATGGTCGTTTCTGTGAAGAACTTAAAGGTAGTACATGAAATGATTATGGGTCCACAGGACAACATTCATACAGTGGCTCTTCTTCCAGAAGATGGCCCAGAAGAATTTACTGCAAAATTTGAAGTTGCTATCGAAGGATTGGATGATTTCTAGTCTTTGCGGATCTTCTCGGTGGAACACCATGTAACGTGGTAAGCCGTTTGATCATGGAAGGTCGCGACATTGAACTCTACGCAGGGATGAATCTTCCAATGGTGATTGAATTTATCAATGCTAGCCTTACAGGTGCAGATGCGGACTATAAGAGCCGTGCTGCAGAAAGCATCGTAAAAAGTCAACGACCTGTTAGCGGGGCTTTGATGATGACGAAGACGAATAAGATGTGACTTAGAGCATCTTGTATAGAATATACATGGGAATGGGAGTCAATCCCATTCCCATATTTTCAATAGGAATGAAACAATAATAGATTAGAGGAACTCTATGCTAAATTACACAAAAGAAGAATTACTTGAACTGGGTGCAGAAATCACGACTCGTGAAATCTACCAACAGCCTGATGTATGGAAAGAAGCTTTTGAAGCCTATCAAGCGAAACGGGAAGAAATTGCAGCATTCCTACAAGGAATCGCTGATAAACATGACTATATCAAGGTTATCTTGACGGGTGCTGGTACTTCTGCTTATGTGGGAGATACCTTGGTACCATACTTTAAGGAAGTCTATGACGAGCGCAAATGGAACTTCAATTCTATTGCGACAACAGATATCGTAGCCAATCCAGAAACCTATCTGAAAAAAGATGTGGCGACTGTCCTTGTTTCCTTTGCTCGTAGTGGAAATTCACCTGAAAGTGTGGCGACGGTTGATTTGGCTAAAGCCTTGGTTGATGACCTCTATCAAGTGACCATTACATGTGCTGCAGAAGGTAAATTGGCTCTTCAAGCTCATGGTGATGACCGCAATCTTTTGCTCTTGCAACCAGCTGCTTCTAATGACGCTGGATTTGCCATGACTTCTAGCTTTACGTCTATGATGCTAACAGCTCTCTTGGTTTTTGATCCTACAGAATTTGCTGTGAAAGCTCAACGTTTTGAAGTTGTGTCTAGCCTTGCACGTAAAGTTCTAGACAATGTAGCAGATGTTAAAGAGCTGGTTGACCTAGACTTTAACCGTGTCATCTATTTGGGCGCTGGTCCTTTCTTTGGGCTTGCTCATGAAGCTCAGTTGAAGATTTTGGAATTAACAGCTGGTCAAGTGGCGACCATGTATGAAAGCCCAGTTGGCTTCCGTCACGGTCCAAAATCATTGATCAACGAAGATACCGTTGTTTTGGTATTTGGTACAACGACAGACTACACTCGCAAGTACGATTTGGACTTGGTTCGTGAAGTGGCTGGTGATCAGATTGCTCGTCGTGTTGTGCTCTTTGAGTGATCAAGCCTTTTGGTCTTGAGAAATGTCAAAAAGTGGCCCTTAGGTTTGTGGCGGTGTCTTGAACGATATTTACCGTGTCTTCCCTTACATCGTTTATGCCCAACTCTTTGCCCTATTGACTTCACTCAAGGTAGAAAATAAACCAGATACACCGTCTCCTACAGGCACCGTAAACCGTGTGGTACAAGGTGTTATCATTCATGACTATCAAAAATAAGGAAGTATCTATGAGTAAATTACAATTAAGTCCCAATAAAGTAGCCTGCTTGCAAAAACTCTCTGACGAGAACGGCATTATCTCAGCTCTTGCCTTTGACCAACGTGGTGCTTTGAAACGCCTCATGGCTCAATACCAAACGGAAGAGCCAACTGTTGCTCAAATGGAAGAACTTAAAGTCTTGGTAGCAGATGAATTGACAAAATACGCTTCATCTATGCTTCTAGACCCAGAGTATGGTCTCCCAGCTACAAAAGCGCTTGCTCCAAATGCTGGTCTTCTCCTTGCTTATGAGAAAACTGGTTACGACACAACAAGCACCAAACGCTTGCCAGACTGCCTGGATGTTTGGTCTGCAAAACGTATCAAGGAACAAGGTGCAGACGCTGTTAAGTTCTTGCTTTACTATGACGTAGACAGCGCTGACGAACTCAACCAAGAAAAACAAGCCTACATCGAACGCATCGGTTCTGAGTGTGTGGCGGAAGATATTCCATTCTTCCTTGAAATCCTCGCTTACGATGAAAAAATCGCTGACGCAGGTTCTGCAGAATATGCGAAAAGTAAAACCACACAAGGTTATCGGTGCCATGAAAGTCTTCTCAGACCCACGCTTCAATATCGATGTCTTGAAAGTGGAAGTTCCAGTCAATGTTAAATACGTTGAAGGCTTTGGTGATGGTGAAATTGTGCATACTCGCGAAGAAGCAGCAGCCTTCTTCAAAGCTCAAGACGAAGCAACAAATCTTCCATACATCTACTTGAGTGCGGGTGTATCAGCTAAACTCTTCCAAGAAACCCTTGTCTTTGCCCACGAATCAGGCGCAAACTTCAATGGCGTTCTTTGTGGACGTGCAACCTGGGCTGGATCAGTTGAAGCTTACATCAAAGACGGTGAAGCCGCAGCTCGTGAGTGGTTGCGTACAACTGGATTTGAGAACATTGACGAACTCAACAAGGTTCTTCAAACAACAGCGACTTCATGGAAAGAACGTGTGGAAGCATAAAACAAGAATAGAAGCCCCCCTTTTGTTAAGAAGATACTCAAGTTTTTCTGACAAAGGACTCTGAAAATAGAAACTACAACCATAGATGGTGCATACACTCTCTATGGTTTGTTTACTAGAGAAAATGGATCAAAGGAGAGAAGAATGAAAGCATACACAGAGCGTGTATTTGGAAATCATGAGGGCAAGGATATCTTGGCCTATCGCTTTGAGACTGACGGTGGCTACCAGCTTGAAAGTTATGACTTATGGTGCGACCATCTTTGCGCTATGTCACACCTGACAAGGCTGGAAATTTTGCCAATGTTATCTTGGGCTTTGATGGTTTTTGATAGCTATGTAGGGTAATAGTCCCAAGCATGGAGCAAGCGTAGGGTCCTGTGGCAGGTCGTATTGCAGGTGCGACCTTTGAGCTCAATGGCCAGACCTATGACCTTGAAGTCAACAATGCTAGCAACTGTAACCACAGTGGTTCAACAGGTTGGGATGCGAGCTTGTTTGAATTGGTCGAGGGTGAGCGACCATGGCTTGACCCTCTACACAGAGCGTACAGACGGGACAGGAGGATTTCCCTGGCAATCTCTAAGATTTGGATTAGCTACTACTTGGAAGAAACTGGTGCCTACGAAGTCAGCTATAAGGTGACGACTGATCAGGATACGCTTGTCAATCCCGACTAATCATAGCTACTTCAACTTGTCTGGTGATTTCACGCAGACAGTTGACCGCCATGTCTTCCAGCTAAATACGGAGGGCATTTACCCAATCGCTCCAGACGGTGTTCCAGCTAAAGACTCAGATGCTAATCGTGATGTGGTTAAACACATCTACAATGGTGCCTTGTTGAAGGACATCTTTGCAGAGGAGATGAGCAAATCCAGTTGGTATCTGGTTTGGATCACCCATTTGCTCTTCCTGCAGGTCATGACAATGCTGGTTTCCTTTATGACCAAAACTCAGGTCGTTTCCTGCTTTTTCAAGACAGAGGCCCCTTGCTTTGTGGTCTACACAGCAAACTTTGTGGATGAGAGTGTGCTCATAGCTGGTCAGCCAATGGTACAGCACAATGGGATTGCCCTTGAAGCGCAAGCTTTACCAGATGCCATTCACAGCGACCTCAAAGACCAAGTCATTCTCAAAGCAGGTCAAACCTTTACCAGCAAAACTCGTTACGAGCTTGTTGTCAAATAAAAAGAAGAGCTGGTTCCCAGCTCTTTTGAGTTCCGTGCTGTTGTATTGACATTAGAGGCAGTTTGGTCAGTACATGGCTTATTTTTCTTTTTTCTGTTTCTCGATTCTCTCTAGCATTTTGTTTTTACGCTCCTCCAGTTCTTGGATTTGCTTGAGTAAAAGATCTGAAAAATCGCTATCGAGTTTCTACGGCTTCACCTGTCGCATACCAATCCAGTATGACGATTTTGTTGTTCTTGTCAAAGCAAAAGACCTGATCTCCATCGCCGATTAGTGATAAAAATGGAATATAATCCACAAAACCTTGGTCGTGTAGTTCCTTTGTTTTGACACGAATGTCTAGAAAATCAGGTATCTCATTTGCAATGCCGTAAACCTTAATACCACGGCAAAATGTCCAAAATGGGGCGACATCAAATGCTTTGGCTCTTGGCCATAGTTCCTCCCTAACTTCCATATAGAGTCCACCTAGGGGTGACATGGTAAATTCTCTAAAGTCGTCTGGAAGACTGATTTGATACAGTTTTTCAAAATCTTCTATATCCTGTTCGGAGGGTTCATTTCCCATGCAGGCTACGACTTGGTAGGTTTTAGAATCATAATGGTGAAAATAATCATAGACTTTTTCTAGTGACATTGCTATTCCTCTCTATTCTAGGTAAATATATTCGACAACTAAATCACAAAGCTGCTTATCCTTATCATAGCCAAAGTAGACGGGATAGACTCCGTCTCCAAAACCTGATTGGATCATCGGAATGCTTAGGTCAGTGTTGGGGATTTTAAAATTAATCCAATCCCCACCCTCACGTTGATAAAGGGGATTTTCTATGGCATTTTGAGCAAAAACTGTTGCAAAGAAATCATCGTAGATATTTTTGTCAGGATTTTCTTTATACCAACTCTCTTCAAAATCGCAGTAGGCATTCTTGGTGTCAACGTCCACTATCGTTGCCAGACCTGCGTCAACTGCAAATCCAAAATAAGAGTCTTTTTCAACAGTGTCTATATCTTCATCACCAGTCAGTGCTTCATAGTAGATGACTGGCACTTGATCTGTAAATTGGATTCTCGTTGCTACATACCTGTAATGGTCTTCTTCTATCTTGGCTACTAAGGTTTTTATTCTATATGTTCCTTTGGGAACAGACTGTAGTAGGGTTTTTCCTCTCTACGGAGCCAGACCAAAGGATCTCGAACCAGAATTTCTCCGCTAGGAAAGTCACTTCCCCATATCAAAACAAAAATTTCTGCACCCTGTATTTCTTTCCTCTCAAAACACTCTGCATAATTGACAGACGAAGTGAGTAGATGTTTTATTTCTTGGTATTTTTGCAACCATTCTTTTGAAACTTGTATTTTTCTCATAAACGGTTCCTTTCTAAATCTTCTATCTTATGCTTTTATTTCCCTAATTATCGAAAAGATTAGGTCTTTAAGACTTTCTGCGACATACACAACTTCATCAGGATCATGAATATAGCAAAGAATCTGACCTCTCTTTCCTTCTTTGTCAGGATCAAAATCCAGCATCAGAAACAGCTGTCACAATATTCGGCAAAAGGAATCCATCTTTTATTAAAAAGGTAGGGTTTTATCCTCTCGTCCCGCATTTTTTCAATGTCTTGGCTTGTAAAATGCTCAGGAAATTCAGTCAAGAGTGTGTCTCTGTTTTGAAAATAGTGTTTAGTTGTTTTCGATTGCCTGCAGGCTCAGCAAGCAAAATGCCATGTCTCTTTCATCTACAAGGCAAGGCAGAATACTGAGATACTTACTCCCGTTTTTATAGCTGTAAAGCTCTTTTACATCATCAGGCAGAGTTATCTCAAATTTCTCTTCCAATGCTGCTATTTCTTCCTCAGAAGCGCCGGATATCTCCTGATAATCGTCCAGATATTCTTCCTCCACAGGATCATCCAAATCCCATTCTTCAAAGTTTTTCACAAATGTACTCTTCTATCTTTTTTATCTCATCACTTATCTGCATACCATCCGCCCTTTAGTCTGTTAATTACAGCTCTCCTTCGATTATTTGTTGCATATATGCTGGCATATCATTTACAAATTCCGCAAAACTGCAGATATCTTTCAACTCTTCATGCTCTATATCATAGGAAGCTACCTTCTTTGTTTTAGGATTCCATACAATATAGATATGGTCATAATCTCCCGTCTGTTTAGAAATACGTAGGACTTTCTGTCTGCCTTTTTCATCGGAACAGTATTGATTAAAGAGAAAAACTCTATCCATTTAAAATCACAGTCATTAAGCTCGAAATGTAATTCCTCACTTTGAAGAAAATCAATGACCACCTTAGGCAGTTTAAATGGCTTCAGTTCATCCAGTTTATTTTGTAAACTGTGGTATTCTTCAGGCTCTAACTGCTTAAAATAGTCAGCCATCTCTTCATCGCCATTTTTCAAGTGCGATGCTGTATGACGCATACCGCCTTTTTCTGTTATGGTTACATCCGCCCCATTTTCCACAAGATACTGACACATTTTCAAATCAACATACCTAGCGGCTACACATAGCGGAGTCGGCTTAAAAGGATAGACTGTATCAGGGGCATTGTAGTTAATATCAACTCCGTTCTTTATAAAGAAATCAAGCACATCATAATTTTTGTCTGAAACCGCACTGCGAAATGCCTGTCCGCCGTATTTTTCTACCCTATGACCTAACTCGTGGATAAGAGGCAGGTTCTCGTATTTTTTTCCATATAAAGCCTGTTCAAAGGCTTCTGTTTTTACCTCATTTACACAGTTCACCTTTGCGCCATGTTCTACCAGATACCTGATAATAGCTTCGTCACAATACCTTACGGCAAGCAGAAATGCTGGATTGCCTTTTACATTCAGATTGACGCCCTTTTCCACCAGCCATTTTACAGAGTCAAAACTTTCCATAATCAAAGCGATGTCTAAAGGTGACAAAGTGGTATACTTACCTATTTTTATACCCTTTTCAATATCCCATCCCTTTGAAAAATACTCATCTAGTGCGGGTATATTCTCCTTTATAATATCACCTACAATTTGTGGAACAGATTTAAAATTTCCTATATCTTTTAATTTGACCATTTTAAGTCTCCTACAGATTATGTACTCATCTGTTATAATTTATTTCCTCTAAAGGAAGCGGATCAGGATTTAAGCTTACCCAGAGAACCGAAAGTTCACACAAACGTTCAGTTATAGCATCTTCATCACTGCCTTTTGCACGGATACTGGAAATCAGCTCCTTAGTTTCTTCAGTTCTTCTTTCGGAAAGTGGTGTACCTGAAGCGAAATGATTTGGCAGGGCTTTAAGCATGTTCCGGTAGTCTTTATCCCAGTTGACACCGCCATTTCTATAGAGCTCATCCTGTACGCGCCCTGTTATACGAATCACTTCGCCTTGTACAGTTTTTGCTGGCCCGCTTGAAGGAATCAACATCTCCCAAAGTTCATCGTATTGCTTTTGCCAAGGACCATCTTCTACAATAATAGGAGAAACTCCGTCATGTATCTTGCGTTTCGGAGCAGGCTTTACATCAAACAGTGCATAGAGTCTCTCAAGCCCTGCTTCTGTTTCAGTCAAGTAATCTTTATTAAAGTTTTCTCTGTGAAATTCAAAATCCTTACCGATTATTTCGACTCTTTCTGCCATATCAGGAGTTACCTCAGCACCCGCCTTTATGAGCATTTCTGCAATTTCTGCTACTTGTGTAATATTAATATTTCTACAAGTAGCGAGGGCTTCAGCTAAAGGAGTTCGTCCCATATCAGTTTTGGGATTAACATCTGCACCTTTTTCAATCAAAAAACTTACTATCTTAGGTCGGAAAAACCTTGCTGCCGTATGCAGAGGTGTACTCCCATATGTATCAGGCTTTTGTATATCTCCGCCTAATTCATACAGCAGTTTTACAGTATCTCTCCCCAGAGCGGCATGTTTATATAATGGTGTACGCCCATAATAATCAGGAGTATTAACATCTAACCCCTGTTCTACCAGCCAGATAACAAGTTCATCAGGAACCCCGCCATAATGAAGTGCTGTATTGAGGCTGTATCTACCGCTATGAGCAGTAAGTTCACATTTATCATAGACAGCTTTAAGAGCTTCAACATCTCCTGTCTTAAAGCAGTTCATCAAAAATTTTTAGGTAAGGTCACTCTTTTTGGCCATTGTTCTTCTCCTTTAATATAAAACTAACATTTGCATTTTACGTTTCTAAACCCACTTAAGCCCATCAACATCTTTTAAAATCCTAGATCTTCCATCGTAGTCATTTTTTAACTCGATTTCTTTTTCCTTAACCGAAATGTTGTTGTACCAGTGGTCCAAACTTGCATATTTTCCTGTATGGATATTGATAAGCATGCTTGTTATAGGATCCCAAGTGCCCTTTTCTACTGTTTCTGCAAGCAAATAATAGGCATCTAAAAATATGAGATTTCTTCCATACATCCAAAAATGGAAGTTGAATATTTAATAAAGGCAATTTTGCAGAAAAATATCATCTCCATGTGTGACACGGTTTCATAATGAAATTCTATCTCACTCCCATAATATGCTATCGTTGCCCCTTCACAACCGATGCTTTGAGGAATCCCTCCTCAGCTACTAAAAATTCCATTGGCTTCTCCTTATATTGTAATTGAATGAACCCCGATCAGACTCTCCACGTTTACAACCAGATAGTAAAGGTAATCACTTGTTTTTTATAGGTGACAAAGATTTTTCCTCTAAACAGACTGACGAGGTGCTGGGCCATGGAGAGACCAATGCCATACCCAGAGGTGGTTTGGTTGTGTGTGATGTTTCGGCACGGTAGAAGCGATCAAAGAAGCGTTTGATATTGGCAGGTTGCCCATCCTTATAGTCGTTAGACACAGTGATACAGGTGCGTTTGCGTAGGAGATAGGCTTTGCGTTTGAGAGTCAGACGGATGGTGCCTGCTGGATCACAGTATTTGCGGGCATTATCGAGCAAAATACTGAGTAATTCGTAAAATTCCTCCTGAGAAACTTTTTCTATGATATCTGCTTCAATCAGGCTTTCAAAGTTTTTATCTTCCTTTTTAAAGAGGGAGCAAAATCTGTCGCAACTTTCTCAGCGATAAGCGAGATATTTTGCTGGGTTAGCTTGATGTCTTCTTGTTCTTCGAGACGAGCGAGACGAATGAGTCGCCTGATTAGGTGATTGAGTAGCTCGGTTTGTTCTTTGGTGCTGACGCTCCACTCGGTCTCTCCTTCCATGAGTTCTTGAAGCTCGGTATTGGCTGAGATGATAGCCAGCGGTGTTTTGAGTTCATGACCGGCATTGGTGATAAACATCCGTTGTTTCTCATAGTTTTTGACGAAGGGACGGATAACAATCCCAGAAATCAAGGTAAAGAGCAGAGCAAGGAGAAATAGGCTAGCCAGTGATAACCAGATAGAGACTTGAAAGAGGGTGTCGCGTTCGCGAATGTAGTTAGATAGCTTCAAAGAAGACTAGACTCACCCGAAGCTGTCTGACTAATCTGGTGGGTGAAGTAGCGCCGTTGCGAGTAATCGTGCCATAGGTTTCCTTTTTGAGGATTTTTGGATAAAGTCTCTGACGTCTGCTTCGGTCAGTGATTGGACATTGCCTAGAGAAATCGCGTAGTCATCCTTTTCTCTGACAGAGAAGTACTGAAAATTGTAGATAATCCCTTCCTGGATGTTCTTTTTGGTGAAACTTTCCTTGATTTCATCTGTGATTGGGAGTTCGCCTTCATTTTTAGACAAGATGGAGAGGACGGTTTGGATATTATCCTCTGTCTGAGTATAGACGATGCTATTCATCAAGACCAGAAAAAATGCAAGAATCAGAGCGATGGCAGCAGTGGCTGTGACAATAAACTTGATGCGTAGTTTTCGAAACATCTAGTCTCCTCCTATCAGTTGGAAAGGCCCTTCTGCAGGTCCTAAAATTTGCAAGTTGGACTGAACACTTTGAAGCTTTTGACGATGGGTAGGAAATATAGAGAAAGACAAGCTCGTGATCATTTTCTTCCAACTCATCTGGCCAGACTTGATCTAGTAGTTGTTGACAACTGAGGGTTTGATTAGCATGCTGGATGAGGAGGGTCAAGAGTTGAGTCTCCTTTTTCCCTAAACGAATGCTGTTTGTAGCAGCTAATTCTTGTTCGTCAATATCCAAGCGAGTATTTCCTAATTGGACCGTATCTGGGGTATAGTCCTCCAGGCGGCGTGCAGTAGAACGGAGTCTAGCCAAGAGTTCCTTGAGTGAGAAGGGCTTGGTCAAGTGAGTCGTCGGCACCTGCATCGAGTCCGGTTACACGATCATCTACTTCAGCCATGGCTGTCAGCGCATGATGACGTGGGTCGTATTGCCCAACTGGCGGATTTCTTTGAGGGCTTCGATTCCAGTTTTGATTGGCATCATGATGTCAAAAATCATGAGGTGATAGTGGTTAGTTGTAGCTTTTTCGACAGCATCTTGTCCATTAAAAACAGAATCAACGCTATAGCCCTCGCGTTCTAAAGCAACAGTGATGACGCGATTTAGTTGAGCTTCATCTTCGGCAAGTAGGATTTTCATAGGTTCTCCTTAGTCTTGGTCAGATCGCTGAATCAAATCACGAATGGTCTGCATGGTCAAGTCGCATGAAGCAAGCTCATCGGCACAACGTTTGAGCTCGCGCGTGATTCGTTCAGGGTTTTGGATGTTTTTCTTGTACTTCATCTGGTGCTCAAGGCTGGCCCAGGAATCCATGGCAATAGTGCGTAGCTGGATCTCGATAAAGTAGGTACCTTGGGCATTTCCCAGGCAATCTGGATAGGGAGTGGTCACTTCGAGGATCAGATGATAGGAGCGGTAGCCATTGGGCTTGACCTGACGGATGTAGTCCCTTCTCCCTTAAAAATCTGAATGGTCGGTAGCTGACGAATATACTCTACGATGCGGTAGATATCATCTGTAAAAGCCTGTGTGATAATCCGAACGCCGATAGCATCTCGGTTTCTTTGAGAGCGGATTGACTCGTCTGAGGAAGGCCTTTGCGTTGGCATTTTTCACGCATACTTTTCTGTTTTGATGCGTGCATGCAAATGCTCATATAGTTTGAGGAGGTTTCTTTTTGTAATTAGTCATGGGACTTCTTCCATATCTTGAATAAAGGTCTGCAAGATAGTGGGTAAGTAGGCCTCACAGCTATCATAGATAGAATTCATAAGAACGTCCATTCTGAACAGTTTTTACTATTATATCATGAAAACACAGATATGAGATAAGTTCCTACAAAGACAGATGGGATGAGAATTTTGACAAAGCCCCTTATTCGAGATATAATGAAGAAAAATCGAGCAAGGAAAAAGAAATGACAAACTCAAAGTATATAACACGCTTGAAACGTTCAGAGGGCCAGTTGCGTGGGATTCAAAAGATGATAGAAGAAGATCGTGACTGTGCTGATATTGTGACGCAAATTGACAGCAGTGAAATCGAGTGTTGAGCGCGTGATTGAGATGATGATTACGGAAAAATCTCACCGCCTGCATCAACCAACCACTAGATGACCCTGAGGCTCAAAAAGAACGCCTAGAAAAGGCTGTTCAGTACCTAATCAAACGGAAATAGTCGTTTTTCTACGTGTTAGAACAAGGATAAGAAAGTAGATCACAGGAGATGAAAGATGACAAAAGAAGAACGAACTCAAAAAGTGGTTTGTTAAGATTCCCCAAGCAGAAAAATTTCTTTGGCAAGTAAGATTGACATGTGCAAGAGAGTGTCCCAGAAAAATGCTGGTGGTTTTTCTACTACTCTTGGCTGGAGAAGGAGCTCTGCTCTATTTGACCAATCAGGGTGGACTCATAGATTCTTTAGCTGAGGTCTTTAATCAAGCTTCCCAAGGGGCTCCAACGGTTAATCACTATAAAGGTCTGGCCTTGCTAGGGATTTTGTTTTGTCTACCAGGCCTAGTCTTACCTCTAGCCCTTATTCATCTACTAAAGGAGAAATGGTTGCAGGCGGAAGTCGATAAGGTGTTAGCGGATGGGACTTCTAGCATCTTTGCGCCAGACTATCTAGTAGAAGATGCCGGGGATGATTGGCATATGATGTCAGAAAAACTCTTTTCGGATTGGGTCTTGGATAATGGTGAGCAAGAGTTAAGAAACTTTAGTCTTGAGGATGTGAAGAGCCAACTGTTAGGTGTTAGTATGGGTTCCAAGGATTTTGTCTTTTTAATCCCCGACCAGCTTATCAAACTTGAGCAAGGTCACTTGGTGTCTGATTTTGTCCAGGTTTGTTATGAAGAAGATACAAAAGGTTTTTGTCTGGATGTGAGTATCGCTGACCCAGCCAGTCTCAATGAAAATGTCATCTATGGGACAACAGACTTGCGCCTAGAAAAAGTTCTTGCCATGCTTCAAGAGCTTCTAGAGCAGAGAAGGGTGCCAGATTATACAAATTGGGATATTGTTGTTGATATGCGCGAGGATCAAACAAGTGAGATGGAGACCTATCTAGAAATTGCTGGAATCTTAACAGATGATAGAGAAGTATTAGCGCGATTAAAGGCCTGTTTTGAAAAATCCACAGGTATTTCCAAGAAAAATGAAGACCGCTACGATGAGCGTTGTATCGACTTAGAAGATGGCCAAGAGACGATCAGATGGATTGGCTTGGTTGATGAGTTGCTAGAAAGCAAGGACTTGGTTGAGTTAGATTGGCAGTCAGATATGGAAGAATTTTTCTATCAGCTAGAGCCCTTGGCCCAGAAACAGGGTCTACATTTAAACCAAGCTTGGCTAGAAGAAGATGGAGACATTCCCCTCTGGGCTAGAACTCTGGATCAAAAGTGGCAGTCTCAAGGCTTCTGCTTGGGTCGCAATGGACATTGACAGCGATAGCTATGTCCTCTTTATATGCCAGAGGGACTATCTTGGGAGAATTAGTTGTTTTGAGTAAAAAGATTAATCAGCGTTTTTGACTATGCAAAAAATATGTAATTGCTAGAACGTTCACAAGGAGGATGCACGCCTCATTTCCCTAGCTGAAGCATTTAAACTAGACGCATCTATCGGACAAGTCGCGGATATACCTTGTGGCTATGCGGTGGAAAGAAAAGATATGCTTGCTGGCTGGAAATCATGCCCATCCTAACAGTTGGAGTTCCGTCTAAGACAACTTGTATGAAAATGAAAGAAACCTGGAGAGGCTTAGATGGAAATTGGAAGAAAATGCATTTTAATGGTATAATTAAAGGTAGTAAGACAAGTTAAAGGAGGCCAGCAAATGGAAGCATACGAAAAAGTAGTAGAAATACTAAATGGACTAGATATTCCTTTTGAAATCGTGGAGCACGAGCCAGCCTTGACAACAGAGCAAGCCGATAGCTTTATCGAAGGGATCGAAGGTGTCCGTACCAAAACCATGTTTCTCACCAACAAAAAGAAAACAGCCTATTATCTCGTGATTATGGATGATAAGAAACGTTTGGATATGGACCTCTTGAAAGACTTGGTAGGAGCCAATAGAATCCGTATGGCTTCCTCTGAGAGCTTGTTTGAAAAAATGATGTTACCAGCAGGTGTAGTATCTCCATTTGGCTTGCTGAACAATACTGACAAGGACATTCAAGTTTATTTCGACAAAGAAATCATGTCTGAAAAACGGATGAGTTTCCACCCCAATACCAACGAGAAAACCCTTTTTTTGGACACGACAGATATACTCAAATTCCTAGAAGCCATTAGTTATGAGGCTCATATCATCGAGTTATAAAGATTAAAAACCGACTAAGCTCATCTTAATCGGTTTTTTGCTTATTCTACTTCGCCTGGCCAAGCATTCATACCACCTTCTACATTGGTAACGGTGAGGCCTTGGGCGCTGAGGAAGGAGCAGGCAGATGCAGAGCGTACTCCCCCTTGGCAGATGACATAGTATTTTTGATCGGGTTTGAGTTCTTGTAACCTTGCTCTAAGGTACTCAAAGGGAAATTTTGTGCTGCTGGGACGTGTCCTCGCTTGAAATTCATGCACTTCACGGACATCGATAACCGTTAGATTTTTTCATCTTGGTATTTTTCATAAAAATCAGCCATGCTGATATTAGTTACCATATTCCACTCCTTCTGGTTTGACCATTTTTATATAAAGCAAAGGCGCTGTCAAGGTTTTGGGCGACAAATCCTGCTTGTTTGAGGATACGCTCTGCAATGAAGCTACGCAAACCGCTGTGGCAAACTGACGATGTAGTCTTGGTTTTTGTCCAGTTCATCCAAGCGTTCACGCAATTCATTCAAAGGAATATGAATGGTATCAACTTTCAAATGACCATTTTGGAATTCGCTGCTTGTCCGTACATCTAGGAATTTCTTACCAGCGGCAAGTTCGTCTTCTAGCTGGTACCATTGAATATTGTCGCTCAGTCCTTCTACCAAGTTCAAGGTCGCGTAGCCCAGCATATTGACTGGATCCTTGGCAGAACCAAATGGTGGCGCATAGGTGAATTCCAATTCTGGTAAGTCAAAGACGGTGAGATTTCCCTTGATAGCAGTTGCCAGGATGTCGATTCGCTTGTCAACACCTTTCTTCCCAACTCCTTGGGCACCATAGATTTTTCCAGTGTTTGGGTCAAAGAGGAGCTTCAAGGTCATATCAGTAGCGCCAGGATAATAACCAGCGTGGTCTTTCCCACTGACATGAAGGGCCTTGTAAGGAAGTTGATTCATGCGAAGGATACGTTCGCTGGAGACCAGTCGAAGCAGCTGTCATATCAAAGGCACGAACGATAGCAGTGCCGATACTGCCCTTTGTTTGTACGCCCGAGTCCTGCGATGACGTCCGCCACTTGGCGTCCCTGACGATTGGCAGGAGAAGCGAGAGAGATGAGAGCGTCTTGGCCTGTAATCTCTTGCTTGACGACGATGGCATCCCCAACTGCAAAATATCTTTTGACTGGTTTCATAATGTTCATCGACCAGGATCCCACCACGAAGTCCCAGTTCAATTCCCGCGACTTTTAGCCAGTCCATTTTCAGGTTCAACACCGACAGAAAGGATGGTGAGGTCAGAAGCAATCTTTGACCATTTTCGAGAACGATGGTTTTTCCTTGCTCTTCAAATCGAGTCGCAGACTGAGAAGTGATAACACGGACGCCGTTTGCCAGTAATTCTGCTTTGGACAAAGGCCGCCATTTCGTGATCTAATGGTGGCAAGACATGGGGTGCTTTCTCCACGATGGTGACTTGCAATCCCCGTTTTTGCCAGATTTTCAGCCATTTCAAGCCCGATAAAGCCTGCACCGATGACGACAGCTTCTTTTGGATGATTGTCCAAAGGTATCGCCATAATTTCATCGAGATCAGGAACATTGCGAAGCGTGTAGGGCATTCTTAGCCTCTGCTAGCCCTTCAATAGCAGGAACAAAAGGTTTAGCTCCTGGAGAGAGGATCAGCTTGTCGTAGCTTTCTGTGAATTCCTGTCCATCGTGTCGCACCGTTACAGTGTGTTCTTCTGGCGAAATCTGGATGACCTCGTGAAATGGTCGCACATCGAGATTAAAGCGTGCCCGGAGACTTTCAGGAGTTTGGACCAATAAACTATCACGGTTTGCAATTTCTCCTGAAACATAGTAAGGAAGTCCGCAGTTTGCAAAGGAAACAAAGGACCTTTTCAAAAATAATGATCTCAGCGTCTTCCATGAGGCGTCTGAGACGGTGCTTTCGCTGACATACCGCCTGCAACTCCTCCGACAATGATAATTTTTCATTGACTTTCCTTTATACTTCTAGATGA
>BNJS01000842.1_pt1 | contig 16517 bp, 32 predicted proteins | sample 8540461 | NCBI WGS metagenome assembly BNJS01 (sample SAMD00202454, study PRJDB9452) | human saliva metagenome | isolation source: human saliva | place: Japan
TGGAAACCGACAGCTCCTCACGGAAGCAGCCGTGATCGGCAGGTCGATGATCTTACCGGACGGGCTGCCATCAGCCCGCGTACGTCGCCAGCTGACGCATCTGCCGCTTGCTGCCGAGCACTCCGACCGCCATCATAAAGATGGGGTTGGGCGATCCATGCCAGAGCAACCGTTGTCGCCCGTGTGTCCAGAGCTGATGACTTCATAGCGCCTGTCCAGTGATGAGATCCGCCGAACCGGACGTCGACCTTGTTGACCTCGCCTGCGTGTCCGCGATGATGTCCTTTTCTTCGGCGCGATGACGCCGGAGACGGCGATCGCCGCGCCCGCACGCAGGCGTAGTGGTAGCCGAGGTTCTTCACGCGTCGATGACCCCAGCGGCCCGCCGCGCCGAAGTGGTCAGAAATTGCGACGTGAGTTTGCCTGACATCAAGGTGCCCACGAGGACGCGAAGGAAATCGCGATCCGCGACGAGGAGGACGAGGACATCAACGAAAAAGGCACATGTTCCTCGACCTCGATGTGGAGGGCGTGGACGAAAACGTGCACCGCGCCGCCGCCTCCTGCGGATGACTACGATGAGAGCGCGGAGGCGGCGGAGTCTCGTGATGAGGATCTCATCAGCTGACCTCGGCGCCGACGAGGACCTCGCGGCGGACGACATGGATGCGATTCTCCATGGCGGACTCGGACGACATCGACAATCCTCATGAGGACGATCTATAAGGAAGGGAGTGGCAGCTGTTGCTGGATCGTAAAACACTTTTGACTCGATGCGGATCGGACTCGCTGCTCCCGATAAAATTCTGCATGGTCGCACGGCGAGGTAAAAGCCGGAGACCATCAACCATCGTACCTGAAGCCCGAGCGCGACGGCCCTCTTCTGCGAGCGCATCTTGGACCGACACGCGACTGGGAGTGCCACTGCGGAAAATACAAGCGCATCCGCCATAAAGGCGTTGTTCAGCGACCGCTGCGGCGCGTCGAAGTGACGCGCGCAGGTGCGCGCGCGAGCGCATGGGTGATACCGAGCTCGCCGCACCCGTCTCGCACTATCTGGTACTTCAGGGCCATTCCGAGCCGCATGGGACTCATCCTCGATGTCTCCCCAGCTGGTCGCTTTGAGAAGGTGCTCTCACTTCGCCTACTCACATCGTCCTCGATGCGGGCGAAACCGATCTGAAGAAAAGGAACTGCCTCCGAGCGCGAGTATCACGATGCGCTCGAAAAGTATGGCAATACCTTCCGCGTCGGCATGGGTGCGGAGGGATCAAGCGAGCTCCTTGAGAGCTGGATCTCGAGCAGATGAGCGCCCAGCTGAAAACGACGTGCGGACGACCTCCGACAGAAGAAGGTGCGTGCCATCCGCCGCCTCGAGGTGGTTGAGGCATTCCGCAAGTCCGGCAATCAGCCCGTGGATGATCTCGGACGTCGCCCGTCATTCCGCCTGACCTGCGCCCCATGGTGCAGCTCGACGGCGGACGCTTTGCGACCTGATCTCAACGACCTCTACCGCCGCGTCATCAACCGCGACAACCGCCTGCGCCGCGCTGCGTCGACCTCGGTGCGCCCGGACATCATCGTGCGCAACGAGAAGCGCATGCTGCAGGAGGCGGTGACGCGCTCATCGACAATGGCCGCCGCGGCCGCCCGTCACGGACCCGGCAACCGTGCGCCGAAGTCGCTCTCGGATATGCTCAGCGGGCAAGCAGGACGTTTCCGCCAGAACCTCCTCGGCAAGCGTGTCGACTCACTCGACGTTCCGTTATCGTCGTCGGCCCGGAGCTGAAGCTCCACCAGTGCGGCCTCGCCGAAGGAAATGGCGCTCGAGCCTTCAAGCCCTTTGTCATGCGGAAAGTGCGCGACGGCGCTGCCCACAACATCAGTCGGCAAAGCGCATGAAAGTCGAGCGCACGCCCGAGGTCTGGGACGTGCTTGAGGATGTCATCAGGAGCATCCCGCGCCTTCAACCAGCACCGACACCGCACCGCCTGGGCATCCAGGCCTTTGAGCCGGTGTCTCACCGAGGGCGTGCTCTGAAGCTGCATCCGCTCGCGTGTACGCGCACAACGCGGACTTTGACGGCTAACAGATGGCGATCCATCTGCCGCCTCGGCGGGAGGCGCAGACGGAGGCGCGCGTCCTCGCTCAGCTGCAAACCACATCCTCGCGCCGAAGTGACGGCAACCCATCATCGTCCCTCGCAGGACATGGTGCTCGGCTCGTACCACCACGAAGCTGAAGCCCGCGCAGGGCGAGGGCAAGGCGTTCACGGGCATCGCCGATACCCTCGCGTATCAGTGAAAAGGTGCTCGACCTGCAGGCGGAGATCCGCGTGCGATCGCGGGCTATGTCTCGTCCGCAGCTCGCTCGGCCGCCCTCATCTTCAATGAGATCCGCCTGAGGAGCTGCGCCACTACACGCAGGATGCCGAGACCGGCGAGTGGCGTCTCGGCGTCCCCGCTGAGAGTAGGAGCTCGGCAAACTCGTCGCGAACTGCTAGCGACCACTTCGGCGCGACCAAGACCGCTGAGGTCATCGACAACGTGAAGAACCTCGGTTAACACTGCGCCCTGCATTGCAGGTGACGGTCGCCGTCTCCGACGTCATCGTGCCGCCGAAGAAAAAGGACATCATCGCGGACACGCAGGCGAAGGCTGCACAGGTCGAGCGTCAGTTCTCGCGTGGTCTCATCACCGAGGACGAGCGCTATAAGAAAGTCGTCCAGCTCTGGACACAGGGCGACGGACGACGTCGCGGACGCCATGATGGGACAACATGGATCCCTTAACCCCATCTTTTGCTGATGGCGGACTCGGGTGCTCGAGGCAAATCAGCAGATGCGTCGAGCTCGCGGGCATGCGCGGACTGATGGCTGACCCGTCCGGTAAGATCATCGACCTGCCGATCACGGCAAACTTCCGTGAGGGCCTGTCCGTTTCCGACTACTTCATCTCCTCGCACGGTGCGCGCAAGGGTCTTGCCGATACGGCACTCCGTACGGCGGACTCTGGCTACCTCACACGCCGCCTTGTCGACGTGGCACAGGATGTCATCGTCCGTGAGGAGGACCGCGACGTCTCTGCGATCAACCTCCTGCAGGGTGCGTGCGCGCATGGCAGAGTCTGCGTTTGACGCACTCGAACTCCTCGTCGACAGCCTCATGGGACGCCTCGCGGCGGCGATCTACGACCCTGAGACGAAGGAGATCCTCTACCCGCAGGATACGACGGCTCGACGACGAGGGTCCTCGAGACCATCGGCGAAGCGCGACATCCGCGAAATCATGGTGCGCGGCTCCTCCGTCAACGCGGAGGGGCGGTCAGCAACGCCATGGTCACGGAGAGCATCACGCTCGGCGAGGCCGGATGCGAGAAAGCGCAGAAGGCACACGCTGCCATCGTGCGCGAGCTCAGCGGCAGGAAGTCGTGCGCGAGGCCGCCTCGACGACGGCACTGTCCTCGCAGGAGGAGGTGCGATCCTCACCGACAAGATGGTGGAGACGATCCTTTCCTCCGAACTCCATGAGATCCACATCCGCAACAATAACGTGCGCGGCATCGAGGTCGAGGCCATCATGGAGGGCGCGGGCGTCATCGAGTCGCTCGCCGACCGCATCGTCGGTCGCGTGCTCGCCGAGACATCGTGGATGAGGCAACGGGCGAAACCATTGCCCACATCAACGACCTCCGTCGATGAGGGCTCTCGCCAGCGCATCGAGGGCGTCCGGAGCGCGTCTCCATCCGCAGCGCGTCCTCACGTGCAAGTCGCAGTTCGGCGTCTGCATGCGTGCTACGGCCGCGACCTCGCCAATCAGGCGGAGGTCGAGATCGGCGAGGCGGTCGGCATCATTGCTGTACTGAGTCCATCGGCGAGCCGGGCAGACAGCTCACCATGCGTACTTTCCACTCGGGCGGTGTTGCAGGTGATGACATCACATCGGGGTCTCCCGCGCGTCGAGGAGCTCTTCGAGGCGCGCAAAGCCCAAAGCACAACGCCATCATCGCAGAGAACGAGGGCGTCGTCGCCATCGACGACACGGTGGCGGGCATGCGCACGGTCACGATCACGCCCGGAGGGCGGCGTACCGCGTGAGTATTCTGCTGTTCGGCGCAGCGCATAGCCGCGCGGACGGCATGGTCAGCGAAGCCTGCGACAAGATCACCGAGGGCTCCGTGAACCCGCATGACATCCTGCGCGTCTGCGGGCCCTGCAGGCGACCCTAGCGCCACCTCGTCTACGAGGTGCAGAAGGTCTACAAATCGCAGGCGTTGAGATCAACGACAAGCACATCGAGGTCGTCGGTACGGCAGATGCTGCACAAGGTCAAGATCGAGGAGGCCGGACGACCGACTTCCTCCCGGGCGAGTACATCGAGATCAACGCATTCGAGGCAGCGAACACCGAGGCGATCGAGGAGGACGGCGAGCTCGCTGGGCAAAAAGCCCATCCTGCTCCGGCATCACGGGGCGTCGCTCGCCACGGATTCCTTCCTCTCGGCGGCGCTCCTTCCAGGAGACCACGCGCGTCCTCACCGACGCCGCGATCAAGGAGCAAGATCGACCCGCCTCGTCGGCCTCTAGGGCGAAAACGTCATCATCGGCAAACCTCATCCCGGCCGGTACGGGCATGACCCGCTACCGCCACCTCTGGGAGATCGTCGACCACGCACCGCAGCCGGTGCCTGAGCCGCCCGACCCGAGGCGCCCGCCGAGGAGCCCGTCGAAGAGCTCGACCTCACGGCTGGAGAAGCTGAGCAGCTGATATGGATGAGAGCTTTTGACTCGTCTGCATAAACAATATGGATCAAAATCCCGATAGATATCTCTATTTGGGATTTTATTTGTGTTGGAACAGGTGAACAACATAAAACCAAAAGATGACCCAAATATATCAGAAAATGAAGTATCTCGATAAGTTCCATAAAAAGCAAGAAAATGTAGTCTTGATGAATAAAAATGGAAAAAGAAATAAAGAGCTCTTTTGTTTATCAATGTTTTGTTATGGGTATATGTTGAAGAAAAAGACAAAAGAAACTAGAGATTGTAAATGGATATAAAATATAAGCATGGGAATGATATATCACAAAGAGACACAAGTGATTCCTGAATGGGGAGAAAGAAGGAATCAATATGCAGTTCAGTTTTTCTTGTTTACTAGTGAGGAGGGGGAATTTGCGATGAGTACTCGCAGATCTGCAGCAGCAGGAGGTCGTCTTCCGTGGATGACCCGTATTGCTTACGGTCTTGTGACACAGCCCAAAACGCCGTCGTATGGGGAGCTTTTGATGGGCATTCTGACATTTTTCATACGGACTATGCAGGGATCGAGTCCTGCGATGGTCGGCTATGGTTACTGCTCCTGTCCCGCTGTTTTTGATGGTGTGTCTGATGTCATCATGGGATTTATTGTTGAGAAGACGAATTCCAAGCGGGTAAAGTCCCGCCCTTGGATTTTGTGGATGAGCGTACCGTTTGCGGTATCCATTGCACTGTATCTATCACAGTTCCGCAGGGATCTTCAGCAATGCAGTTTGCCTCATCTGTTCGTTACATACAATCTTTGTACGACGAGTTTTGCTATACAGCGCTGAATCTTCCGTATGGCTCGCTTTCGGCGATGATGACACGCGCCTTCAGCGAACGTGATATGCCTCGATCACGCGTATGGTGTCTCTCTCGCCATGAGGGCGCGTATTCTTTCGGTTTCGGCAACACTTCCGCTGGTCAAGGTCTTTGGCGATACGCAGATGGCATGGGTTGAGGTCGGCGAGCATCTGGGCCGTCGTTGGACTGAGTGCTTTTGGTCTTCTGTTTCTCACGCTGTAAAAGAGACGGTTGCTGATCGAGGCTCGTGCTAAAGGCGGCGAAGATTCCGGTCGGCAAGGCACTCAAGGCTCTCGCTGTCAATCCGTACTTCTGGGTGGGCATGACGATCTGGATGATGCAGAACGTTATCTCTCACGATTACGGGTACGATTCTCCTTATTACTGTAAATACATTTTTGCCGATGATACGATTTACGGCAGCCTCATATCTCCTGGAGACGCTGGTCACGATCTTTGTTATGGCGGTGTTCGAGTCCGCGCCTCCTCGCGCCGTTTCGGCAAGCGCAACATGTCCCTGGGCGGTGTTCTCATCTGCTTTATCGGTCATGTCATCTTCCTTTTTGAATCCTACGGATTTTTGGCTGGGTTGTATTTAGCTGTGTTGTTCGCGGTATTGGTTTCGCACCGATTCAGTCCGTCATTTTTCGGCTTTATTGGTGATGCTGTAGAGTACGGACAGTGGAAGACGCGTCTCCGCCAGGGAAGGTCTCGATCTTCTCCGGTGGCTCGGTTGGTACGAAGGTCGGCTCCGGGCTTACGAGGCGCACCCTCACGGGGGCTGCTCTCCCTATGCAGGCTATATTTCGTCCCTCCGCCGGCTCGGTCATCGCAGAGCCAGCAGGTCGCTGATATGATCGTCAGCATCTACATGCTGGGGGCCGATCTCTGTGGATCGTTCTTGATTGTTACTCTACTTCCATGAGCTGGATCGCGCATCCCGAGATCATGCGCGATCTTGTTGCACGTGAGGCGCGCGGTGAGACAATCACACAGCAGGGCGTGTCCCGCTGTATTGAAAGGAGCGATATGATGGATCAGAAAACTCTCATCACCATCACGCGCCAGTATGGCAGCGGTGGGCGCGAGGTTGCAGAGATTCTCGCGAAGAAAATGGGCGTTAAGCGCTATGATCGAAAAATTGTCGCTATGGCGGCAGAAAATGGAAGCGGATGCTGAGGACGCACAGGATTTTGAGAGCCTTTATCGAGCGTTCCTATAACTCGCCGGAGAACTGCCCCGAAAACCTCGGAGACTATGCTTACGTGCGGTGCCACAGCACAACCGTATGTATATCGAGCAGGCAAAGGTGATTCTGAAGATCGCCGAGAAGGAGAGTGCTGTTTTTCCTCGGACGCCGTGCGACTCATACTTTTGAAAGACAACCCCGATGCGTTCTCCTTCTTCATTTATGCAGATACTGCATTCCGCAAGGAGCGTGCGAAGACGCATTACGGCAATCACTACATCGAGGAACTCGATGATGAGGATGCCATCCGCAGCAGTACTATGCGTACTATACGGGACAGACGTGGGGAGCTCCCGAGAACTACGACCTCCTGATCAACACAGCAAGCTGTCGCTCGAGGAGGCTGCGGAGCTTATCCTGAACTACGTCGAGCTGCGCCGCCGCGGTAAAAATAACGGCAGCACCGATGCGTTCAGCACGTTCCATAGACGATATGTAACGTATCAATAAGTCGAAAGTACGGAGATGAATCCGTGGGGCTGCATGACGAGGAGGACATACATCGTCATGCAGCCTTTTTGTTTTAGGACTTGCCAATAAAGAAGTAACTGTGCATAATAATATTTGTTTATCTTATCATATCTGTGGTTTCTAATACACCTGTTATGATGCCTTTGAGACCACAACAGTTCATGGGGGAAAACTGCAATGATTCCAATTTTTTCATTCCTCTGTTGTCATCGCTCTTGTTTCCATTGGTCTTGCACCGCCGCTGATCAATGCACCGACGGGCTCTGCAATTTCTGCAGGAGTATGTGGGGTTCTACAATATCCCGCTCATCGTTATCATTCTTTTTGGGTTCTTCAATAAGAATGTCTCGGCGGTGGGAGGGCAAAGGTCTGCTTTACCTTCCACATTGTTGCCTGACGTCATCGCGAAGTTCCTCTTTGGCGATCTGAACTTCCTCACATCCACAGCGTGCTCTTTTTCCTTGATATCCTCGTTGCGTGGGGCTCGACGAAGTTTGCGCCGCTGGCAGGAGGATATGCGTTCACACCGAACGCGAACACGCGTCGACCTCACACCGTGAAGTATCGCAAGTACGTTGCGGTCGTCGTTGTCCTTGGCATCTTCACCGTCTATGCGATCTTCTCGCCGCTTGGAATAGGACGGTAAACTTGAAGCACCGCGTCATGAGATTTGAGGAACTGGCGAAAAAGGGACGTATGCATTGCTGGGGGTATCTCGCTGCAATACACGTTGTTGATATAATCCAAAAATAAGACACCTTTGACGAAGTTTTTGTCAGGGTGTCTTATTTTTGTCTGCTCCTCATGAATTTTACCAAAGAAGAAACAACGATTCAAAAATAGAAAAATTACATTTTGCGTATACTGTCCCTATAATAGAACCAGAAAGCGGAACAGCAGATCACAAGACGCAGAAAGGGGCTTTCATCATGAAGATCGGCATCATCGGCGCAGGGCGCATCGGCAAAGGTTCACATCCGGAATATTTTGCTCTTTGTTCCGGCATGGAGATCAAGAGGGTCGCCGACCCGTTTGCCAACGAGGAGACGGCGGCGTACGCGAAGCAGTTCGGCATCGACTCCGTGACGAAAGGAAGCGGCGGGCATTCTGAACGATCCGGAGATCGATGCGGTGGTCATTGCCTCCTCCACGGACACGCACGCGAAGTACATCATCGAGGCGGCACGCCATATTTGTACCTCCTTATCTCTGCTAATGAAAAATTGCTCTTTTATTATATGTCAGGGAATCAGAATGATACATCACGTAGAATAGGCGATTTATCGGTAAAATTCTTCTCTTTCACGACAAATGCTATAAATTTTTGCGCCAACTCTCTAGGAACGCAGGAGGATCGACTTGATGAGGATGGACAGCCCGCCGAGGATAAAGATGAAGATGATGAAGCGCTTCGAGGCGCGTTCGCCCATGCGCCGGTCGATCATTGTGCCGATCCACACGCCGAGGATGGCGGCGGGAATCGAGACGGCAGTCAGTATCAGCGTGAACGCCGTAAAGATATCGTTTGCAAAGTAGGTCACGGCACGGAATGCGTTCTCGATCAGGAAGATGAAGCATATACTGCCGCGGAATGCTTCGCGGTCTGCGCTCACGCGCTCGATGTACGCGAGGAAGAGCTATTGATGCCAAAGAGCCCCGACATCACCCCCCGGAGGCGAAGGGAGAGAAGGTTGCGCAGCCAGCTGCGCGGCGTGATGCCGTGCGAGCGGTTACGGAGCAGCATCTCGACGCCGAGGCCGATGATGAAGACGCCGAGCAGAGCCTTGATGATCCACGGTGTTCCCAGTTTCAGCAGGGTGTTCCGGGATGACGCCCGAGCGAGGATGGCGATGAGCACGGGCAGCGCCTGCCGAATCTGAAAGGGTAGCGTGCCCGCCACGAGATCCACGCGTTGACGGGCAGGTCGAGCAGGATGTTGGTCGGCGTGATGACCACGTTGTCCAGCCGCATCGCCATCAGCGGGTTCGTGAGAGTGGATTGCTAAAAAGCCCGCCAGCCCTTGATGATGAAGCCCGCCAGCTGTGACAGGAATACAATCACTGTGATTTCGTCCACAGATATCCCCTCCACCCAAATACTCAAAAACCCTCTTGACAAACATTTTTAGTCGATGATAGTTCGTTAGGCAAGAGTCACCCACCTCTATATCATGACTTTATCACAAATTCATCAGAGGCGGTTGTTTCCATGAAAAATCGCATTCGATGTTGATGTTCTCGCCAAGCAGATGAGCATCAACGACATGAGTACCTGAGGTCGCGGACTGGGGTTACAAGTACATCGATCAGTCCCCGCATCCGGCATCAACCCGTTCTACAAAGCACCCGCTCTTCTCCGAGAAGATGGATGTCACGGGCACCCGAGGCGCTTGAGGCATCCAGCGCGAACTGCTCGGCGCATAACAGACGATGTTACAGACAATAATAGATATGTGGAGGACAAACTCATGGCGCATCAGCTGCAGATCGCCGAACTCCTCAAGAAGGAGGTGGCCGGCGAACTCAAGGATCCGTTCAACGTCCTCGTCGCGCACGCGCAGGACTATCGTCATGACCGGCATGGCGATGAAGGAGATGGCAGAAGAAATCGTCAATCTCTATGAAGGTTGCAGCGAAGTAGTACATACAGATAGGCTGGTGCCGTGTGGGAGTTTCCCATACGGCATTTTTTATGCGAAAAAATATTCTGATGAACGTCGTTTTATCTGTGATTTCAAAAAATATCTATGGATGATACTCTTTTGGGCTCTTGACAATAATGTTTTTGGTGAACTATACTTTGTATTATATGATATTTGTTTTTCAATTCTATATATGCGAAAAAGGAGCATATTATGGCAGAAGTAAAGCGGATGGGATACTGTGTGGATGGTGCGTGGAAGCAGTCCACGAGCGGCAAGTATATCTCGATCACGGATTCCAGTACCGGGAAGTGATGGCAGAGGTTCCGAGCTGCACGGTGGAGGAGTGCGAGGAAGCGATTACCTCAGCTTTAGCGTGCATTTGAGTCGTGGTCGCAGCTTTCGATGGCAAAGCGTGTACAGTATATGTTCCGCTGGCGCGATGTGCTCTATGCCCATAAGGGAGGAGCTGGCTGTTCTCTGTGCGAAGGAGCTCGGCAAGACGCTGAATGAGGCACGCGGTGATGTACAGAAGGCGATCGAGCCGACGGAGGAGGCGTGCGCTGCTCCCTTGCTCATCCAGGGGTGGTGCAATGCAGGTGACGGGCGGCTACGATACGACTTCGTACCGCTTCCCGCTCGGCGTCGTTGCGGGCATCGTGCCGATGAACTTCCCTGCGATGATTCCGTGGGGGTGGATGGTACCGCTTGCGATCGTCTGCGGCAATACAGTCGTGCTAAAGGCAAGCAGCCAGACACCGCTGACCTCCATGCGCATGCTTGGGCTCTTCTACGAGGAGGCCGGCTTCCCGAAGGGGGTTGTCAATATCGTGACGACGAGCCGCAAGGAGGGCGAGGTGTTCCTCACGGACCCGCGTGTCAAGGCGGTGACGTTCGTCGGCACAACGGGGCGGGCAAACACATCTACTCCGTGGCGGCGGCGCACGGCAAGCGCGTGCAGGCGCAGTGCGAGGCGAAGAACCATGCGCTTCTGCTCGCGGATGCAAACCTGGAGGCGTCTACGAATGCGATCATTAACTCGACGTATGGCTGTGCGGGGATGCGCTGCATGGCACTACCTGTGGTCTGTGTCGAGGAAAGCATTGCGGACGCATTTGTCGCACTGCTGAAGAAAAAGGCAGAGGCGCTCAAAAATCGGTTGTGCCTATAAGGAAGAGGACGCAGCTTGGCCCTGTGGTCAATGCAGGACATCAGCAAAGGTCAGTGACTGGATCCAGAAGGGCGTTGACGAGGGCAGAGCTCGTTCTTGACGGGCGCAAGACGAAGGTCGCCGGTTACGAAAATGGATTCTTTGTCGGGCCTACGATCCTCGATCATGTAAAGCCGGGCATGACGGTCGGCGATCAGGAGATCTTCGGTCCTGTCACCTGTATCAAGCGCGTCAAGAACTACGAGGAAGGGATTCGCATCATGAACGCGAACCCGTTCGCGAACAGTTCGTGCATCTTTACGAGCAGCGGGTACTATGCGCGTAAGTTTGTCATGGATACGGACGGTGGAATGGTCGGCGTCAATGTCGGCATTCCTGTACCGAGCGCCTACTATCCGTTCTCGGGCAACAAGGGATTCCTTCTTTGGCGATCTTCACGTCCTCGGCAGGGACGGCGTTCTCTTCTTCACGCGTGCCAAGACCGTCACCTCTCACTGGTTTGACGAGGAGGCAGGAAAGCGCGTTGTTGGAACGTGGGAGGGCAGCACGGAGCAGTAATCCCGTGAGTCATTTCCCTCGGCATACAATATCCCCCGCACAAATGCTGTGCGGGGGATATTCTGTCTGAGTGCTGCTCAGCGTACCCAGCGCACACGATACTCCCGTGGTGTGATGCCCATGGCACGCTTAAAGACAGACTGAAAATAGTTGGAGTTGTTGTAGCCGACCTGCGCCGCAATTTGTGTCACGGTCATCTCTGTATTGATGAGGAGGTTTGCGCCTCGCCGATGCGGCGGAGTGCGACGTACTTCATGGCGGCAGCCCGACTTCCCTCTTTGAACAGATGCGCGAGATAATATGGATTGGTGTGGGTGGCGCGGGCGATGTCCTCCAGACAGATGGCGTCCTTGTAGTTCTGGTCGATATAGGCGCGCGCTGCACGCACGGTTGATGGGACGGCAGCTTCCTCCTTTTCCCGTGCTCTGCCAGATGGGCAGAGATCTTCGTCAGGAGGAAAGCGTGAGGTAGTGAGCGGTCTCCGGGTGTGCAGGTGCCTCTTTTTCAATGGCTCCGAAGAGTGCCATAAATTCATCAAAATCATCCCCGTTGACTGAATCGGGGACAGCGAGGCCGGCAGGGATGTGTCCCTGCGGTAGTCCGTCCACACACAGTCCACTGACCGCGATGCAGTAGATGCTCAGTCCGCTGCCGCTGCCGCCGTGCTCGTCATGGACGACGTGACTGTTGTAGAGAATGAGATCGCCCTTCTGCGCTGTGTGAGCGTCGGCCGTCGATCATATAGATTCCGGCACCGCCGTAGAGCAGCAGAATCTCTGCCAGATGCGGGTGTTCGTGCATGCTGCGCGGCATGTGTGAAACCTCAGGGGCCGACTATTACAGACGTAGGCAAGTGGGGAGATGAATTTTTTGAAAGAGAGGCGAAAGCTGCGCTTTGGGAAGTATTGGAGCATGGGAGCCCTTTCTGATTGAGATCGAATACCAAGGATAAAGCGCATCTTATCAGCAAATGGAAGAGTGCAAGAAAAAGCCCTCCGCATGAGGGCTTTTTGAAGCGGATGTGGAGATATCAGAGGCTGTATTCTTTCTTGATTTCTGCAAGGGTGACGGGACGGCCTTCCTCACAGGACTTCTTGCCGCAAGACCGATGAGTACAGGCTGCAGACCATCATTTGCGGTCACAGGGCGTCTCCGTGTTGTTGACAATCGCCTCGACAAATTCGTCGATCTCGCGTGCATACGCCGCCATGTAGCGCTCGAGGAAGAAGAACATCGGCTTCTCGGCGATGACACCGTCCTGTACGAGAATACGGCGTTCGAGTCGGAGTCGTTGCTGATCGCGATGGCTCCTCCGTGCCGAACACCTCGGCGCGCTGATCGTAGCCGTAGCAGGGCACGGCAGTTATCGATGACGGCCGTTGCGCCGTTTGCGAGTTTCAGCGTAATGACGGCCGTGTCACATCGCCCGCCTTACCGATCTCGGGTTGACCGTGACCGAACCGACGGCGAACACTTCCTCGGCCTCAGAGCCGGAGAGATAACGCACCATATCGAAGTCGTGGATGGTCATATCCATGAAGATGCCGCCCGATACCTTGACGTACTCGATTGGCGGCGGCTCCGGGTCGCGCGAGGTGATCTTGATGATCTGTTGCTTGCCGACCTTACCCGCCTTTACGGCCTCGTGGATGGCACGGAAGTTGTGGTCAAAGCGGCGGTTGAAGCCGACCTGATACTTCTTGCCGGTCTCCTTGACAACAGAGAGGACTTCCTTGATCTTCTCGACATCGTGGTCGATGGGCTTCTCACAGAAGACGTGTTTGCCTGCGCGCAGCGCCTCGATGGAAACGGGAGCGTGCTGATCCGTGAGGCGCAGATCAGTACTGCCTCGATCTCGGGATCGTTGAGGATGTCGTGGTAGTCCTTTGTTGTCTTTTCGACACCGATGGACTTTGCCCACGCCTCGATCTTCTCGTTCATGAAGGGATCTGCAATCGTCTTCACCGTCGCGTTCTTGACGAACTTCGAGATGCCTCGCCGTGGACGTGGCCGATACGGCCCGCGCCAATAGATACCAACTTTGATCATAGAAATGACCACCTTTCTTTATCTGGAGATGTTTTTCTCTCCTGTTTGATAATATTATAGCATAACATTTTTGAAAAAGCTAAAAGATATTTTTGATAAAATTTTGAGCAAGTTTGAATGAGTTGTGAAATAGAATAATGTGTAGTCGGCTGTTAGCACACCGTTTCTGCCGTGCTATATGGTACCGTAGTATTGGGAAGTGTTTTTATCGATCTTTGATATAATGAAAAAGGAATGTGATCGTCTTGGCATACTAGTTGATCGTGGTGCAGGACATGCACCATGAAGTCCGCGGATGATACAGGATAGGGTGCTGTACACAAGGGAGAAACAATGAAGGATGTATTGAGCTTTTATCGGGGAAGCGTGTGCTCCTCACAGGGGCATACGGGCTTTAAGGGATGTGGCTTGCCCTCCTGCTCCTTCGGGCAGGGGCAGAGGTGACGGGCTTTGCGCTCGATGCGCCGACAGAGGGCGGACGAGAGGCACTCCGTCGGCTTGGCGTTTTGAAGGAGCTGCGCGATCTGCGCGGCGATGTGCGCGATGCCGATGCACTCGGACGCGCGTTTGCTGCGGCGCGGCCGGAGGTCGTCTTTTCACCTCGCGGCGCAGCCGATTGTGCGGACGAGTTACCGTCAGCCCGTGGAGACGTTCGCGGCAAATGTGATGGGGACAGTCAATGTCGCTTGAATGTATCCGCACATCGGACACCGTCCGTTCTGCGCTCATTGTGACGACGGATAAGGTCTATGAGAACAAGGAGTGGCCGTGGGGCTACCGCGAGAATGAGCCGCTCTTGGGCTATGATCCGTATTCGGCGAGCAAAGAGCTGTGCGAGATCGCCGCCCATAGCTATCGGCAGAGCTTTTTCGCGGATGGCAGGGGTGCGGCTTTCGACGGCGCGCGCGGGCAACGTGATCGGGGGCGGCGACTTTGCGCCCGACCGCATCATCCCCGACTGTATCCGCGCAGCGGTGCGCGAGCAGGTGATCGACATCCGAAATCCGCATTCGACGCGCCCCTATCAGCATGTCTTAGAGCCACTCTCCGTGTATCTGATGCTCGCGGCACGGCAGGGCGGAGGATGACGCTCTGGTTGGGGCGTGGAATGTCGGCCCCGACGATGCGGACTGCGTGACGACGGGGGCGCTCGCCGACCCTCTTTCTGCCGAGCGTGGGGCGCGGGCGCACGGTGGGGAGCCCACATGCAGACGGCGGCCCGCATGAGGCGCATTTTCTGAAACTCGACTGCTCGAAAGTAAAAGAGTGAACTCGGGTGGAAACCGCGCTGGCATATCGCCGAGACCGTAGAGAAAACGGTGGAATGGGCAAAGGCATGGGAAGCAGGTGCGGATATGCGCGCGCTGACCGAGGCGCAGATCGAGGCGTTTTTGCGGGGATCATAGAGCAGGGAGAAATTGGATGAGTGAGCAGGAGATGCGCGAGGAGATTCTCTCGCTTGTACGGGCATACTGTGAGAGGTATCATGCACCAAAGGAGGATTTCTCCCCGGGGATCGTCTGCCGTACGCGGCGCGCGTCTACGATCATGAGGAGATGGAGAATCTCGTCGCGAGTGCGCTTGAGTTCTGGCTGACGGCGGGGGCACTATACGGAGAAGTTCGAGCGCGGGCTCGCGGCCTATCTCGGGGTGAAGCACTGCTCACTCGTGAACTCGGGGTCGTCGGCGAATCTGCTCGCCTTTATGGCGCTCACGTCGCCGCTCCTCGGGGGCGCGTGCCGTCGGGCGCGGCGATGAGGTCATCACGGTGGCGGCGGGCTTTCCGACGACGGTCGCGCCGATCATCCAGTACGGTGCGGTGCCCGTCTTTGTCGATGTGAGTCTGCCGACGTACAATGTGGATGTGTCGCTCCTGGAGGGGCGCTCTCGCACGGACGAAGGCGGTCATGATCGCGCATACGCTCGGCAATCCGTTCGATCTGGCGGCGGTCAAGGCGTTCTGCCAAAAGCACAGCCTCTGGCTCGTTGAGGACAACTGTGATGCCCTCGGCTCGCGGTATACGATCGACGGAGAGACGCGCTATACGGGAACGATCGGCGATATCGGCACGTCGAGCTTCTATCCGCCGCATCACATGACGATGGGCGAGGGCGGCGCGGTCTATACGAGATGATCCGCTCCTCCACCGCATCGTGCGCTCCCTGCGTGACTGGGGCGTGACTGCGTCTGCGCGTCGGGACAGGACAACCGCTGCGGGCATCGCTTTGACGGACAGTACGGCGCACTGCCGCGCGGCTACGATCACAAATACGTCTACTCGCATTTCGGCTACAACCTCAAGGTAACGGATATGCAGGCAGCCGTCGGTGTCGCCCAACTGAAAAACTGCCGTCCTTTTGTCGCACGTCGCCGGCATAACTCGCGCGGCTCCGCGCGGCACTTGCCGATCTGGGCGATGCCTTTGTCCTGCCGGAGGCGACGGCGCATGCTGGATCCCAGCTGGTTCGGCTTTTTGCTGACCTGCCGTGACGGTGTGGATCAGCGCCAAGATTGTGCCGTACATCGAGGGACAGGGGCATCCAGACGCGCATGCTCTTCGCGGGGAATCTGACGAAGCACCCTGTTTTGATGCCATGCGCGCCTCGGGCGAGGGGCTATCGTGTGGCAGGGACGCTCGCGGCGACCGACCACATTATGAATGACACGTTCTGGCTCGGCGTCTACGGGCTGACGGATGCGAAGATCGACTATATGGCACTAGGGTCGTACGGGATGCTGTGCACGCGACGCGGTAGTGCTGTATCAAACGA
>BNJS01002479.1_pt1 | contig 16462 bp, 20 predicted proteins | sample 8540461 | NCBI WGS metagenome assembly BNJS01 (sample SAMD00202454, study PRJDB9452) | human saliva metagenome | isolation source: human saliva | place: Japan
AAAAAAATTAATAGTTGAAAAATTCATAAAAAGAGCTAGCAGTCCTGAAATAGTGGAATGCTAGTTCTTTTGTGTAGTTATATTTATTCCATATTATCTTTTACAAAATTAACAATTCCATTTGATATTATTCTATTATAAAAAGGAAAAGAGTTCTTTAACAGTTAATTCAGGATGTTCAGTCCAGTAATTTATAATTGAGATAAAACTTGCTGATTGAAAAATTAAATAGAAGATCTTTTTCGATCTTTATTTAAATTTTATAGATGCAAGGGAGAAGGTTCTTTTAAAAACATTGAGCATAGTATTCTTCAATTTATTTTGAAATGTAATACTACCATTTTTCTCCCATAAGTATGTGCATAGAAGATAGATGTTTTTCAAATATATTAAAAATTATTATCAACATTAATATAGTCGCTAATCTCGAATGTGATATCTATATTTTTATTAGATAGATTGTTAATAAATTTATTATGAAAAATCTGTAATTTCTATAAAGAATATTATCTTCAATTTTTTTCTAATACGTCATATTTATCCAAATAGTGTCGATAAAATGTAGAACGATTTATATCAATTAAAGAAGTAATATCAGAAACAGTAATAACTTCAAATTTCTTTGTTTTCATTAATTCTAATAAAGCTTCTTGTATTTTTTTCTTTGTGTTTTTTGTAGTTTTATTAATATAAGCCATTATTTTTCTCCATAAAAATAAGACAAATTAAATTATTTTTGTTGAAAATGCAACAAACTGATGAAATTTGCTCTCGTTTTTCTTTTTAAGTAGAGTATATAATAAAAACATCAAAAAGCAACAAGTTGTTGCAAAGAAAATTTTATTATAAGATTTAGTTTTTAGAAGAGTATTTCTGAAAATTGAAGAGGAGGAATTTCAAATGAAAAAAATATGGAAGAGTGTTAGAATATTACTAGCAACAATAATAACTATAATGAGTATATTTGATAGTACTCAAATACCTATAGTAAATCCTAAAAATAACGGATTTGCCCTATAGCAGTAGTAAATCAAGATAAAGACTGATACAACTAAAAGCAATGGTAGAAAAACTAAAAAGACAAATTCACAAATTAATGATAAGGTGAGTATAAAAATGGGAAGAAGTATCAACAAAAAGATGAAGCAGTTGACAAAATGAATAATGGAGAATATTACGGTGCATTAGTAATTCCTGAGAATTATGAAAAAGTGTAGCATCATTATCAACACCAAATGCAAAAGCACCAGAATTTACAATAGTTATTAATCAAGGGAAAAACAGCCAATTATCAACACAAGTAACACAAATTTTAACACAAATTGCTAATAAAAGTGGTGATGCAGCTAGTTTACAAATAATAAAAAGCAGAAGCAGCTAATAAACCTTTACCAGCCAAAATAGTAGAGAACTTAATGAAGCTAGTAATGGTTAATGTAGAATATATAAATACAACGGGTGATTTCTCAAGTGCACCAGGAGTATTCTTCTCTCCATTATGGATTTCTAGTTTAATCGGAAGTGTGTTACTATTTACATTAGGACGTAAAGAAACTTATACAGCAAAAGGAAGATTATTAGATAAATTAATTAGATTAGGATTTATTGCAGTAGCATCAATAGTTGTTGGATTTTTAGCTCCTAATTTAGTAAATTGGATATTAGGTGTATCTGTAGAAAATTACACTCAAACTGCATGGTTCTTAACTATAGGAGCATTTGCATTTATGACGTTAATCTTTGGAACAATTAGTTGGTTAGGTATAGTTGGAGCGCCATTATTTGTATTAATGTTATTCTTTGGTTTACCAATATTATCACTGGCACCAGAAATGTTAGGGAGTTTTTATACACAATGGATTCTGCCATGGTTACCAATGCGTATGCTATATGACGGTATAAAAAATATGCTATTCTTTAACCAAGGATTATGGAATAGTGGAACTAAAGATTTAGTAGTAGTAGCTACAGTCGGTGTAATTCTAATTTTATCAAGTGTATTGAAAAACAAAAAGTAAGTAAATAATATAGAAATAAACCTAGTAGCTGAATTGCTACTAGGTTTATTTCTATATTATTTATTAAATCTTTTGATACTTTTTGAGCTTATAAACATAAAAAAGCAAAACAATAATTATTCCATATAAAAATTCCATACTTCCAATATTATTTAGAGTAGTACCAAAAGTGTAACCAGATCATTTTTCCAGGAATCAGTCCTATAATGTTACCGATGAAATATTTTTTAAAAAGATATTCTAGTTAAACCATATGAGTAACAGATAACACTGTTTGGAAGAACTGGGATTAATCTATAGATTATTAGAAACATTGTTAGTTTATTTTTCACTTATACCGAAAAATTGTATCATATTGTTTTTCGATAGTTTTTAGCTAAGTATTTTTTCAACGTAGTCACTTGCAAAGTATCTTGAGATAAGAAACATCACACTAGTATATATCATTGCAGAAATTATTGAAAGGATAAAACCATAGAGTAAAACCAAATAAATAACCACCAATTGCAGAGAATATCCCTGGTGGGAATAAAAATATTGGTAATACAGATGCTAGTATTAAAAATACTATAGGTGCAAAGCTACCAAATTGTGCTATAAAATCTTGCATAGTTCCTCCTTCTGCTAAAAATAATATTCTTATTATATCATAAAGCTAGGGAAATAAGCGAATAAAAACTAAAAAGTGAGTGACTCGAAAAATTGTGATTTCAAGGAAATTGGTTTTGATGAGTCACCCACATAAAGATTTTAAATATTATACTTCTTTTTATTAAATGAATTTCAATTCCATTAGGATCATTAATAATAATCTTATTATCATATTCAGAGATGATTTTAGTGTTGTTATTTTTTATATTTTCCACAACTTTATTGTAAGCAGCATCATCAATAAATAGAATTTCAAAATGATCTAAACCTGGAGTTCCTTTTTCTCTAAGGCTTAGATTAGGACCTCCCCATTGATTAACAGCTAGATGGTGGTGGTAATTGCCGTAAGCAATCCAACTAGCACTAGCCACGGTGAATTTATCACTAAATCCTAGTACTTCTTGATAGAACTTAGAAGAAATGGTAGAGTTTTGAACACTTAGATGAACATGCCCAATAATAGTTCCTACTGGTAAAGTATAAGGCACTACAGTTTTTGAAATATTAAGTAGGTGAGTAGCATCGATAGGTTCTGTTACTCCTATAATTCTACCATCTTCTTTTATATCCCAAGTACTTTCATCTTTATCATAATATACTTCTATTCCATTGCCTTCGATATCACTTAGATAAAGTGCATTACTATAACCGTGATCAGATCCACCATCTAAAGGTATATTAGAATCTATAAAGTGACGCAGTATGTTTGCTAGACTTTGCTCATCTGGAACTAGATAGGCTATGTGATATAGTCCGTAAGAACGTACAAGAGGTCCCTCGACTTTTTTCATGTGGAGAAGCGGAGTATTATCAGTAGTACCTAAAGTAGCTTCCGTTTCGTTTTTTGAAATTATAGTCATACCCATTGCTTCTGTGTAGAATTTAAGCTGTCTTTCAAAGTTTACAACATTAAGTGTTGCAGTTCCAAGTTTAATGTTTGAGTTATATTTTTCATAGTTAATTATTATCCTTTTAATCACAGAAATTTATATCTTGTAATATATTTTACATACCAAAATACATTTTGTAAAAGTACGTACTTTTTATAATAGTTAGTATCTTTAGTATACTAACTGAATAAGATTAATGATTATTAACAAAAATATTTTTAAATAGCATAATAATAAATGATAAGTTTCATGTTTTATGTTATAATAGATAAGTTGAGTAGGCAAGGCCTAAGTAATATAAGAAATTAATGAAGAAAAGAGTGATTAATACTATGGCATTAACAGCCGGAATAGTAGGATTACCAAACGTAGGAAAAAGTACACTTTTAACGCAATTACAAAAAGCAGGAGCATTAGCAGCGAAGCTATCCTTTCGCAACAATTGATCCAAACGTAGGAATTGTAGAAGTACCAGACCACAGACTAAATAAATTAACAGAATTAGTAGAACCTACAGTACCAACATCATTCGAATTTACAGACATTGCTGGTATCGTAAAAGTGCATCTAAAGGAGAAGGACTAGGGAAATAAATTTTCTTTAAGTCACATCCAGTGAAGTAGATGCAATTTGTCAGTTGTTAGATGTTTTGAAGATGAAAAATATACTCACGTTGCTGGTGGAGTAGATCCATTATACGATATCGAAGTTATTAACTTAGAGTTAATCTTAGCAGACTTAGAAAGTGTTGAAAAACGTATCGGACGTGTTGAAAAACAAGCTAAACAAAAAGATAAAGATGCTGTTGCAGAATTTGCAGTACTTGCTAAAGTACGTGATATTCTTAAAGAAGAAAAACCAGCTAGACTTTTAGAGTTAGATAAAGAAGAGCAAAAAATCGCAAAAGGATTACATTTATTAACAATGAAACCTATGCTTTATGTTGCTAACGTAAGTGAAGATGATTTACTAGACGTTGATTCTAACAAACACGTAGCAAGCGTACGTGAATTTGCTGCAGGTGAAGGAAGCCAAGTAATCGTAGTTTGTGCAAAAATTGAAGAAGAAATGGCTTCGTTAGAAGATGAAGAAAAAGCAATGTTCCTTGAAGAGTTAGGAATCGATGAAAGTGGATTAGACAAACTAATCAAAGCAAGTTACAGCCTTCTAGGATTAGCAACATATTTCACAGCTGGTGTCCAAGAGGTGCGTGCATGGACATTCAAAAAAGGTATGTTAGCACCTGAATGTGCTGGAATTATCCACTCTGATTTCGAACGTGGATTTATCCGTGCTGAAACAGTAAGTTATGATGATTTAGTTGAATACGGAAGTATGCCAAAAGCTAAAGAAGCTGGTCGTGTTCGTCTTGAAGGAAAAGAATACGAAAGTAAAAAGATGGCGACATCATGTTATTTAGATTTAACGTATAATATTTAATAAAAATTCTATATTTTTCTCATTATATGGGAAGATATAGAATTTTTATATTCTCTATAAAATATGTTATAATTGTTTTTATAAAAGAGGTGATTCGACGATGTTAGATTTTTCCATAATCCTTTGCTTATTGCGAAGTGGCGGAGTATGATTATTTAATTAAAGGAAATAAGAAACAGAGTACAGCAGAATATAAAATAAAAAGAATTATAAAAGATATAACTGGAAAAACATTTGAAGAAATATTGAAGTGTATAATAGTGGAATATCAATTCCAAAGATTACGAAAAATGGATTTCAAGCTACAGCAATCTATATACCAGAACTTAAAGAACTCTTATTATTTATAGAGGTAGTGAGAGTGAAGATATTAGCGATTGGTTTTACAATTATACAGGAATAGTTTCAGGAGAAAATACTAGTCAGATAGATTCAGCATGTTTATTTAATAGATTTTAAAAAGAAAGATTCTAGACTTTGATGTGTGTTATAAAGTTGCAGCCGGACATTCACTTGGTGGTCATTTAGCTATCACAGTAGAATTACTTAAGAAAAATATACCAGCGAGTTTATACGTTCAATACAGCATTACCACAGTTAAAACAATTAAGAAAAATATGATAAAAATATAATAAAAATTAGAAGAGTATTTTTAGAAAAAGATTTAGAGGAGACTAATAAACTCCAAGAATTTACTTCTAATTATTATGCAAAAACGCTCATCATATATATAATTTGTAAGATGATTTTGTACAATCGTTAAATATGACTGTAGGAACATTTCATGTAGGAAAGACTATAGAATTTCCAGCGATAATAAAAAATTTTTGTTGCACCTGAAGAATTTTTGACAGAAGAAGATACGTATGAATTAGATAAAACTTTTCTGTGATTTTTATAATAGATTATTGGAGTAAAAGTATTACTCCTGATAATGTTGTAGAGAATCAAAAACAGGTAACAGATGAATTTATAGGATTATTGATTGATTAAAAATCCAATTCAACAAATAAATCAGTAATTTCTCTTATAAGAAAGGAATAAAATCATCTAGTGATGTAGGAATAACAGACTCATATAGAAATATTTAAGGCTGTTTATAATTACTTATTGTACTTGGCGCCATGCGGGTATTATACCTGATGATGTAATAAATTGTACTGATAGTAAAGCAGCTACAACTCTTTATAGAGAAGCTTTATGTGTGATGTAAATAAATCAAATCTTAAGAATTTATTAAAACCATTACAGGAGTTTTTACACGTTAACTAAAGTAATTTATACTGTAAACTCATGCAAATGGTTTAGATGATGTAGGAAATTGGGGAGAAAATAGCAAAAGCGCACGATCTTCCAGCTTTATACGATGCGTTGGGAGAGTAAGACACGCTTTAAATAATAAAATATAAAAAGAGGATTGAGCAAAATACCCAATCCTCTTTTATATTACTCGTCATCCTCTTCTGTTATAACAGCTGAGTGGAGAAGTTTTCGAGTAATTGTTACCGTGCGTTTCTTCTCTCTCTTCTTTTTATCTGTCTCGTCTTTATCTTCTTTTGAACAGGTTTTGTTACAACGACTTTTTGAAGGATCGCTAAATGAAATACCTTTATCTATATTATAAACCAAATTTTGCCAATGTTTTTCTTTAGATAGTTCTTTAAAGCCATTTGGTACTATATCTTTTGTACCACCTTTGCATTGTTATAACCATTGATACTTGCATCAACGACTGATGAGGTCGACTAAAGGCAGGTATCTGGTGCGATTAAGTTTTTATCAGGTGCATAAATAGCATTCATAACTGCAATCCAGCTTTTTGAGCATAGTCATAACTTGGGAACTTTGCTGGACTATCGTATCCATTCCATAGACCAACAGTTATTTTTGTAGAACCACCAATAACCCATAGGTCTTTATGGTACTCAGAAGTCCCTGTTTTTACAAATAAGTTTTTAGAATTGAATTTAAGTTTACTTTGGCATATCATGAGATGCACCGTAGCTCTTATTGATTACATCCTCAAGCATATTGACGATTATGATAACTTGTAGAGATTCTTCGAAATACTTTGACTGGAGAGAAATCAGCTTTATAAACTAGTTCTCCATCGTTATTTTCTATTTCTTCGATAATATGTGCTTTCTTATGCTCACCTTTATTTTGCGAAAGTAGAGAAGGCACTAGTATTCTCAGTAACAGATAGACCATAAGTCATACCACCGATGGCAGTAGCTAAGTTAGTTTTATCACTTTCTGTAAGACCTTCGCACCCATTTTTCTCTAGATAATTTGTGACAGGATCCTCTTTATAAAATGCAGAGTATAGTCTTACAGTAGGTAAGTTAAGAGATCTAGCTAAAGCTTCTCTAGCAGGTAGGTAGCCTCGTTGAGACATGTCATAGTTCTCAGGTTTCCAACCATAGTGGTTAAAATCTCTTATCTAAAACTGTTGAGTTAGGAGTAATGTAACCTTTATCGATAGCTGGTCCATAAACTAGTAGTGGTTTGATTGTAGAACCTGGTGAACGACGAGTTCTTGTTGCGTGGTTAAGTTGTTGTTTTTGGTAATGCACGCCAATAAACGCTAATACTTTACCAGTACTATTTTCGATAACTGATGCTCCAATTTCTAATGGATAAACGCCCCCACCTTGAGTGTACGTTGGATAAGAAGCGAATTGTTTTTTCGTTTCTTGAAGAGTATCGTAAAGTTTCTTATCAAGTGTAGTTTTGCTTTATAACCACCAGTTATGAATTTAATTCTACTTTTTCAATTAGTTCATTTCTGTAGTCAGAATTATTTTTAAATTCTTCTTCTCTATTATAGTGAGTTTTGCTCAGCTAATATTTCTGCAACTGAACTTGTTACCTCATCACGAATATAAGGGTAGTCAGTATATTCTGAATATTTTTGTTTAGTATAGGCACCTTTAATATCGAATTTCTTTGCTTCTTTCAAATTGTTCTTTAGTAATAAACTCATTTGAAAAGCATACGTTCTAATACATATTGCTGTCTTTCAAACCCTGTTTGAGTTCTTCAACTAGGACGGATATTTCCAGCTGAATCAAATGGTGTGTATCTGTATGGTGATTGGACAAAATCCTACAAGATAAGCTGCTTGAGCTATATTTAAATCTTTAGAGTGAACACCAAAAACTCCCTGTGCTGACAGTTTCGATTCCACTGATGTTTTGCCCTAAACTATTTTTTTCCCGAATGGGGCAACATTTAGGTAATTTTCAAGGATTTCATTTTTAGAAAAATGACTATCTACACGAAGTGCTAGTAATATTTCTTTTGCCTTTCTTTCATAAGATCTTGAATTATCAAGAAGCTGGTTTTTACTAATTGCTGAGTTATAGTACTACCACCTGTTGTTTTCTCCTGTTACTTCACTAAGAGAGGCACGCATAATAGCGAAGATGTCAATCCCATTGTTTGAATAAAAGTTTGAATCTTCACTAGCAATTATCGCATTTTTAACATTATCTCCTAATTCTTCATAAGTTACAGTTTTCCTAATTAGTTCCGGAATTAATAGTCCCTAATTTTTCTCCGCTTCCGAAGTAGACCTCACTGTTTTTACTAATATTATTAATTTGATCTTTCATTTCTTTTTGAGTTAAGACAGATTGATCTTTAACTAATCCACCCACATAACCAATAGCAAGCCCCGCACTTAGACTAAGTAGAAGTCCAGTTGAAAGAAGGAGGGATTGCGTTATAAGTTAGTATCTTCTTGTTTTTCATTGAAATCTCCTTAGATTGCATACTATAAGCTTTTATTATACCATAACTTTGTAAGAAAAACTAAATTATATGATAGGGGAGTGGAGGATATATAGTTAATTGTTAATTCTCAGAGTAAGGCTGCTAATTCAAAAGGTCTACATCTAAAAAGTTTATATAAGAACTTATAGATGCAGTGGCTTATATATATATTCACTTTATAAAAAATTTTAGATAACTAATAAACCACTGCGAGGGATGACTCGATAAAAATCTGTTTCTTAAGAAATCGTGATTTTGAGTTACTCCCATATTTTTGATTGGAAGTTAGTTGAGAAGATTTAGTTGTTTTTAATGATAGATTCTAGTTTTTCTATAGGAATTCCCTTAAGAATTTATTAGTTTGTTTTTAAATATAAGAAAATATAAAATAGTAAAAATGATGTTATAATTAAAACAAGTGTATTAAAATTGTTATGGAGGTATTTTAATGAGTAAATTATTAGAAGATTTAAAATATAGAGATTTAGTTTTATCAACAAACAGATGAAGAAGGAATAAAAGAATTATTAGAAAAGAGAGTGTGTCGATTTACTGTGGTACAGACCCAACTGGTAACTCATTACATATTGGACACTTACTGCCATTTTTAACACTAAAAAGATTTCAACAGCATGGGACATAAACCTGTTATTTTAGTAGGGTGGAGGAACTGGTATCATCGGAGACCCATCAGGAAGAAGTGAAGAACGTCAATTACAAAGTCTTGAGATAATTGAAGATAATGCCTCGTCGTCTTGAAGCACAACTTCGTAATATTTTCCGTGGAGATGACAATATCGAATTCGTAAAATAACCGTGACTGGTTAGGAAAACTTTCTATGATTGAATTTTTACGTGACTATGGAAAAATTAGTAAACATCAACTACTTACTAGCGAAGGATTCCAATTTCAAGCCGTCTAGATAACGGATTATCATTTACAGAATTCAGTTATACTATTTTACAAGGTATTGACTATGCATACTTAAATGAACATCACAATGTTAAATTACAAATTGGTGGTTCAGACCAATGGGGTAACATTACTACTGGTCTAGAAATCATGAGAAAACTTCGTGGAGATGTTGAAGCATATGGATTTACTATTCCATTAATGCTTAAATCTGATGGAACTAAATTTGGTAAATCTACAGGTGGAGCAGTATGGTTAGATCCAGAACAAACGACACCTTATGAATTCTACCAATTCTGGTTCAACACTGCGGATACAGAAGTAGTACCAGCTCTAAGAAATTCACATTCTTAGAAAAGACCAAATTGAAGCATTAAGAAAGTTCAGAAAAAGAACCACACTTACGCCTTGCGCAAAAAGCATTAGCTGAAGAAATGGTGAAAATTGTTCACGGTGAAAAAGCATTAGAAAGTGCATTAAACATTACAAAAGCATTATTCTCAGGAAACATTAAAGAACTAACTCACGATGAATTAAAAGCAGCTGTTAAGGGAATGCCAAAATCTGAATTAGAGAAAAAAGAATACAATATCGTAGACTTCTTAGTTGAAAGCAATCTGGTTCAATCAAAACGTCAAAGCACGTGAAGATGTAAAACAATGGTGCTGTTTATGTGAACAGTGATAAAGTTACAGATTTAGAATATGTTGTAGAAGTTAAAGATAGACTAGAAGATGGATTTACAGTGACTTAGACGCGGTAAGAAGAAATATCTATTAGTAGAATATAAATAATTTTAAAGTAACATATACATAAAGAGGAACCGAAATGAATCTAAAAAGTTGTTGGTAAAAAGCTGTAGAATATGTAAAAGACGTATGGTCGTTGGTTTAGGGACAGGTTCAACTGTATTCTATTTTTGTTCATGCACTAGCTGATAGAGTAAAAAGAAGGATTAAATAGTTGAAATGGTATCACACTGATATCAAACAGGTTGAACTAGCTAAAAGTCTCGGTCTTTACTATCAAAGAATTAGAAGATATTGATCATATTGACCTTGCTGTTGATGGTGTAGATGAAATCGATAAGAATTTTAATGCGATAAAGGTGGAGGAGCAGCATTATTTAGAGATGAGTTGCTGATATTGCTCGTGAAGTAATCTGGATCTATGATGAGAGCTAAAGATGTAGAAAAACTTGGTAACTTTAATCTACCTGTAGAAATCTTACCATTCTGGGTATAGTCATACTATAAGAAAAATGGAAGAAGCGGGCTAAAACCAGTGTTGAGATTAAAAGATGGAGCTACTCTTATAACAGACAACAATAATTATATTGTAGATTTACATTTAGGGTATGGTTTTGATATTAAAGTTGTAAAAGAAAAACTAGAAAAGCATAGTTGGAGTAGTAGAGCATGGTCTATTCTAAATATGTGTAAACTGTGCATTAAAAGGAACAGAACAGGGAGCTGTAATTATGAAAATCCAAATAAGTAAAAGTTGGGAGAGTCAAAAGTAAAGAGGTGAAAGAAATGAAAACATTAAAAAGATAGAGTAATAGAAGCATTAGAAAATGTAATAGATCCAGAGTTAGGTATAGATATTATGAACTTAGGATTAGTATACGATGTTAAGATGAGTGATGATAATAAACATGCAATCGTTGACATGACATTAACATCTATGGGTGTCCTTTAGCACCAATTATTATAGAGCAAGTGGAGACAGCGATGTTAGGTGTTGATGAGATAGAAAAGTTGATGTCAACATAGTATGGGAACCAGCGTGGACAAAAGATAAAATGTCACGATATGCTAAGATTGCCCTTGGTGTGATTGATTACGAATAGAATATAAATATAAAAAGCAATTTCAAAATTGAATTTAGATTTTGAAGTTGCTTTTTTAATATTATTTATAGAAAATGGATAGAGAAATTTATAAAAATTGTTATTAGAGTAGAATGAAATATATTAAATATGTTATAATTAAAAAGACATTAAAAAGAGTATGAAAAGGAGGCACTATGTACAGAGGAGAAAGACCTAAAAAGGGCGATGTAGTTAAAAATAATAGCATATAAACATGATGGCTCTATTCATAGAATTTGGCATAAAAATGTTGTACTAGAAGCAGATGAACAAGTTCTGATTTTAGCTAACAACAGAACACTTGTCACTGAAAATGATGGAAGAACATGGGTTACTAAAGAAGTAGCTTTTAGTATATTTTCACAATGAATGTTGGTTTAATATAATTTGTATGTTTAGGGAAGATGGAGTTCATTATTATTCAAATTTAAGCAGCCCATTTGCATATGATGAAGATGGGGTAAAATATATTGATTATGATTTAGATATAAAAGAAATATCCTGATGGTAAAATATTTTTATTAGATGAAGATGAATACAACCAGAATAAAGTACGTTATAAGTACGGTGAAAAATCGATAAAAATCTTTGAAGTATAATGAATAAAACTTCAAGAATGGATTGATAAAAATCATGGAGCATTTGCACCAGATTTTTGCTGATGTATGGTTAGAAAAACTATGAAAAAAATAATGGGTGAAGATCAAAATGTTAAAAGGAAAATTTAGTGTCGAAGTAAGACATGATGAGATTTCAGAAAAATAGGGTTTGCAGTTAAAAGAATTTTTATTATCTAGTCATCTGACAGAAGATGTGGAAAATCCAGATTATGTTTTTGCGATTGGTGGAGATGGGACTGTGCTCGTACTTTTTAATAAATATATGGATAAGTTGGACACGGTGAAAATCTTTTATCAATTCATACAGGGCATTTAGGGTTTTTATACTGACTATTCAGCACAAAAACTATGAAAAATATTCTTTTGATATGTTAGCATTGACGCCAAAAATTGAGGAATATCCGTTGTTGAGAGTTAAAGCATACTGCTCTAATGGAGATTTAGTTTCAGATTATTATTCTTTAAAATGAAGTGACTGTAAATAATCATACAGGTGTAAACTTACGCTGCAAAAAGTTTATATTAATGGAGTTCACTTCGAGAGTTTTAGAGGTGATGGATTATGTATAAGTACGCCAACTGGTTCAACAGCCTATAATAAGAGCTTAGGTGGCGCTGTAATTCATCCGCAATTACCATTGTATCAGGTAACAGAAATAGCAGCACTAAATAATCTTGTTTATAGAACATTAGGAAATCCATTAATCTTATCTCAAAATGATGAGCTTATGATTAAACCTATGAGTCCAGAAAATCATCGTATTACTGTAGATCACATGCATTATAATTATGATAGTGTAGCTAAAATAAAAATAACTTTATCGAAAGATAAGAAAGGTTTCTTTTATTCGCTATAATGAAGAAAGCTTTCTGGCAAAAGAGTAAAGAGATCGTTTATTAAAAATGACTAATATTGTTTTTGAAAATATACAATTCGAGAAGAACAAAGTTTTTAAAGGGAGTTTCTATTAGCTAATAATATTTCTAGAAAAACTTTAACAAGGATAAAGTTTGATAGTGATGGAGTATAAAAAGTAAATGGTAGAGAAGAGAATGTTAGATATCTTTTGATGATATTGTAGAAATTACTTTTCCTAGTGAAAAATTTTTAGTGAATTTGTTAGATTTATAGATAAAGAAATTGAAATTATCTATGAAGATCCTTACTTTTTAATTATTAACAAAGAGATTAATTTGCCCTTCAATACCGTCTAGAAATCTTGAGGATGAACTCACTTCTGAGAGAATAAATTATTATTTTAAGAATAGAAAGTATTAATACAATCCTCATATTGTAACACGCTCTTGATAAGAATACGTCAGGATTAGTATTAGTTGCTAACATAGACATATTCATGCATTGTTTAGTAATATGGAGATTGATAAGTTTTATACTGCTCTTGGTGAAAGGAAAAGTAAAAGATAACGAAATTATAGAAGCTCCTATCCGACGAGTTAGTTCTAGCATTATAGAACGTGAAGTAGGGAAGGTGGAGAATTCGCTAAGACTGAATATTGGCCAGATGATTATATTTCAGATAAAGATATCAGTATTGTTAAACTAAAGCTTTTATACTGGAAGAACGCATCAAATCAGAGTGCATATGAAATATAAAGGTTACCCTCTCCTTGGTGATGAAATTATATGGTGGAGATGTAGATATATCTCGACAAGCACTCCACTGTAATAATTTAGTCTTTAAACCATCCGATTACAGATGAAATAGTAAATGTAAAAAGCAGATCTACCAGAAGATATGATTAATATTATTAGACATAATGAGTAATTATTTACTTGTTATGTTTTTATTAATTTTCTTTAGTGGTTTATTTTGGAAAAATTGTAGTAACTTTATATAAATAATTATTCATAAAAATGCTGAAAAATTAGAATTTTATAATTTTTCAATGTTACTATTCTCATATTTTTAAAATTTAGGGTTGCATTAGGTTTATGTAAACGTTAAAAATGTTAGATTAATTACTTTATTTTCAGCAAGAAAGTGTGATATAATCTAAAAACAAATAATAAAGTTATTTTTAATAAGTCAGAAGAAGAGGAGAGGATTTTGTATGATTTCCAACATCATTAAAATTGTGGGTAACACACACTGTATATCAACTAGATAACACAAACATTTTTGTGAAATTAGAAAAATATAATTTAGGAGGAAGTGTAAAAGACAGAGCCGTACTAGGTATGTTAGAAGAAGCTATGTCTCCAAGGTGCTATTAATAAAAGATACTATTATAGTAGAACCGACTAGTGGAAATACTGGTATAGCTGTGGCTATTTAGCTTCAGTTTTAGAGTTAAAAGCTGTTATAATTATGCCTCGAGAGTATGAGTATTGAAAGACGTAATATTATCAAAGCTTATGGAGCACAACTAATTTTAACTCCTAAAGAATTAGGTATTAAAGGATCGATCGAAAAAGCTGCAGAAATTCGTGAAAAATACAGCAATGCAATTTCTTTAAGTCAATTTGATAACCCTGCTAACCCAGCGTATCACCACAAAAAACAACAGGAAGTGAAATTTTAAAACAAGTTCCAAATATTGATGTCTTTGTTGCAGGTGTTGGTACTGGAGGAACATTTACTGAGTGTGGCAAGATATCTGAAAGAACAAAAACCAGAAGTTATAACGATTGCTGTAGAACCAGCAGAATCACCAGCTATTAGCGAAGGACGTGGAGGATGCACATAAAATCCAAGGTATCGGAACAGGATTTATTCCAGAAAACTTCCGAAAAGAGTATATGGATGAAGTATATACTGTAACTAGTGAAGAAGCAATCGAAGAAACTAAAAACTTCTTACGCTCTACAGGTATGGGTATAGGTATTTCTTCAGGAGCTGCAATAGTCGGAGCTAAGAAAGCTGCTGAGAAATATCCAGGGAAAAATATCGCAACGATCTTACCAGATGGAGTAGATAAGTATTTATCAGTACTTGATTTCGAGGACGTACACACGTAGAAGGTAATGGGTTATTTTTGAGAATTTAAATTATAATTTGAATCGAGTTTTTGAAAGATGATCCTGCAGCTGAGTCTAAACTTATGATATATCTTACATATCCTCATATAAAAGCTCTTTAATTATCATGCACATAAGTTATATAAAAAGGGCTGGCATACAGTTGCTCGTTTAGTATCGAAAAAGAGCGCGTCGTAAGACTGGTATAGAAATACATCCAGGAGCCAAAATAGGGCAAAGGTTTATTTATTGATCACGGTATGGGGCAGTGATAGGAGAAACAGCAGTAATAGGGTGATAATGTAACAATGTACCATGGTACAACTATTAGGTGGTACAACATTAGATCCAATTAAAAGGCATCCACGATAGAAGATAATGTAATGATAGGTGCTGAGCAAAGTTTTAGGCAATATTACACAATCGGTAAAAATTCATTGGTGCAAATGCAGTTGATTAAGCATAGTGTTCCTGATGGGACAATTGTCTTTATGAAGCAAGACCAGTTGTAGTATCTAGAATCTGGAGCAAACTAGATTTTAAATACAAGTGATTGAACTAAATATGAAGTTTTAGAATTTAAAATGTATATGAGAAATCATAGACGCAGTGAGTTTATTGATATCTAAATACGCTTTATAAAAGCTTTTTAGATATCTAATCAAACGTGCGAGGGTGACTCGACAAAAATCGATTTCTACGAAATCATGATGAGTCACCTTTTACTTTTAAATATGGAAAGAACTCAACAAATAAATGTTTAATAGGAAAATAAGGAGCTATTCAATAAATTGAATTTTTGATTTAGAAATAAGCTCGTTTTATTTTTATTATGTTATAATATTGAGAATGTATATAAATAGGTAAGATGAATTTTTAATAAGGAGGTGGAATTGATGTCTACGATATTTACTTTTGATTTAAGATAATACTTTATATGATTTTAGGCACTGATTTGGTGCATCAACAAACTGGCATATGAATATTTAGAACATGACAAAACAGCAAGTTGGCGAAGAGTCAAAGCAGCTATACACTAGCAACAACATGCCAGTTGATAAGCCTTTAAGAGCTGAACAGAAGGTAAAATCAGAAATCAGAACAAGATTAAAGCCAACTCAGAGAAATTTGGAATTATTCTTACTGAAGACGATTGTAATATTTATTGGTGAGTAAAGATTTGATTTTATAATAGGATCAATAAAGCCTAATGAAGAAATACAAATTTATGGTTAAGTCGTCTATGCAAAAATATAAAATGACATATTAACTAATGGAAAATCTTGTGTGTATTAGGCGG
>BNJS01003025.1_pt1 | contig 16434 bp, 20 predicted proteins | sample 8540461 | NCBI WGS metagenome assembly BNJS01 (sample SAMD00202454, study PRJDB9452) | human saliva metagenome | isolation source: human saliva | place: Japan
CGTGCTACCCATCGCCTTCCCCATCGCAGAGCCTCATCGCAGGGCAGTGGTGATCAATCCGAGCGTCTATCTGATCGCCTCAGCCTCGGCCTCCTTTCGCTGCAGTCTCCTTCCATAGCTTCTATCTCATAGTATGTCCAAGAGCCCACTGGAGCAGCGTAGCAGTGCCACCCACGACCCTACACTGCTGGCCCTTGTGGCACTCCAGCAGCCGCTGCAGGCGGGGACCTCCTCGTAGCGTCGTCTATATCACCATCGAGGATCTCCGTGGTGACTACCTCGAGCAGCTACGCCCCTCTTTCACTGCAGGACGGCTTAGGGCCGTATGCTCCGAGGAAGATCTCACCCGTACATGTCCGCTTCCTCTCGACGGAGCTGGACCGCGCCCGGCCACGGCTACCCTGCATACGGGGCCACCTCCAGACGCACGGCAGCACGAGCGCACGACGCTCTGGAGCAAGAAAGGAGCATGCCTGGCGCTCGGTCTTCTATGACCCCAGCGTCACGGGGAGCCATACCGCGACACCTATTCGCCCAAGGCACTCTGTAGTCCAATACCCCTTGGCGACCGCATCAAGGAGGCCTCGGGAGCAGGCTTGGTCTATGCCATCGCCTCCGGACGCGAGAGATCGCTATCGCCTCGGGCGGGTGGTTTTGCCAACGGCGCCTTCTGGCTCGACAGCAAGATCGCCTCATGGGCCAGCTCGAGCTATCTACGAGGCGATGCCCGAGCCTCGAGGCCACAACCGCTCCGCCGAAAGGGCCTAATAAGCGCCTCTGTCGGTGGGCAGATGGCGTGGAGTCTTCGCTCCGTAGCGATAGCTCGCCCCTCTCGCAGCCTGGTCCGACTGGGGTGGCTGCTTCACGCACCGCCATCGGGACATCAGGCAGCGGACTTCAGCGCAGCGCTCTGGCCAACGAAGAGGTCACGAGCCTGCACTACGCCTCACTGACCAAGGGGGCTATGCCGAGAGCAAGTCGCCTGGCATGCTGTCTTCTCGCACAGCCTGACGTCGCTCCACGCGATGCTCCAGGGTGAGCTGACCAGCGAAGAGGCAGACGCCACGTACGACTTGACAAAGAAATATCCAAGCCCTCCTGCAGGAGCTCCGCCGTAAGTTCATGAGAAGGCAACTACCTGCTCGCCCTCCCGGGTACGGGCTATACCCACTATCGCTCGTCCACGCCTTCATGGTGCTGAGGCCCGCCACGGGCAGTTCAGCGCTGAAGAAGGGTGCAGCACTGCTCAACCTCCCATCTCTCCGCCCTCTACGGTCAGGAGCTGGTGAGAGCGTCTCGCCGATGGACGCGTACTCTCAACAGGGAAGCCTCGCTGAGACGAAGGCATCGCACTCTCCGAGCTCCAGGATAAGTCGGCCGCCTTCCCCGAGGAGATGGAGGGTATCGGTATGGCTGTCGCTGGCGAGCGTCTGGTCACCCAGTCCTCCCCTGAGCGATGCCGCCCGAGCGCTTCGCCGCTCGATCCACGTCCGCCATATGGCTGACGTCTACTGACCCTGACGCCCCGGATGGGAGGTCGAGGACCCCTGCAGACAGCCCCAACCTATGGCTTCACCCACAGCCATCAGCAGTCCCCTGCATCCTCTCGGAGCAGGCATCACGGCACGTGACTTTGACTCACCCTATCGTCGAAGCTCCTGACGTAGCCAAGCGCCATCGCCTACGTCCTCCGCATCCGCCCGCCGAACGCAGCTCGATAGTACCCCGAGTATAGGGTCTCCGATGCCCACATCACCCTATATCATCATATATGTAGTGAGTACCTTTCCCCGCTTCCATAGCCCAAAGGAAGCCCTCCTCCCATCATACAAGAAGAAATAAAACAAGATATATGGGATTCATAGACCGTTGTCGAGCTATTCGGCAACAATCACCAGCGTGACCCTCAGCGAGATCACGCCTTGGGTAGAGCGCGCCAAGGCCGTCTACCCCGAGATCGATGCACCGTCTCGACGACGACCTGCGTGCCCGCACCGCCTCGCTCCGTCAGCGTATCAACGACCACGTAGCCAGCGAACGTGCCGAGGTAGAAGAACCCTCCGCCAGCGTCGAGGCAAGGGAGCCTCGATGAGCGCGAAGCTATCTCGCCAAGGTAGACAAGCTCGAGAAGGAGATCCTCGACAAGCTCGAGATCGTCCTCGACGAAGTCCACCCGAGGCCTCTTCGCCATCGTCAAGAGCACGGCTCGCCGCTTCGCAGAGAACGCTGAGATCCGCGTCAAGGCTACAGACTTCGACCGCGACCTCAGCGTCAGCCATGACTTCGTCCGCATCGAGGATGATATGGCTATCTCATCAGAACCACTGGCCTGCTGGCGGCAATGAGATCACCTGGGATATGGTGCACTACGATGTGCAGCTCTTCGGGGTACCGTCCCGCACAAGGGGTAAGATCGCCGAGATGGCTACTGGGGGAAGGTGAAGACTCTCGTCGCTACGCTCCCTGTCTTCCCTCAACGCCCTCACAGGGTAATGGTGTCCACGTCGTCACGGTGAATGACCACCTCCAAGCGTGACTCGGAGTGGATGGGCCCACTCGTACATGTTCCACGGCCCTCAGCGTAGACTGTATCGACAAGCACCGCCCCTAATACCCCCGAGCGTCGTGCGGCATACAACGCTGACATCACCTTCGGGACGAACAACGAGTTCGGTCACCACTCTGCGCGACAACATGGCTACCAGCCCCGAAGACCTCGTGCAGCGCCGTCACAACTACGCTATCGTCGACGAAGTAGACCCGTCCTCATCGATGAGCCCGTACGCCTCTCATCATCTCAGGCCCTGTGCCCAAGGGTGACGATCAGCTCTTCGAGCAGTTCCTCCCCAACGTAGAGACCGTCGTCGATGCACAGCGCAAGCTCTGCCAGCAGCTCCTCATCGACGCGAAGAAGAAAGATCTTCTGTCTCGACAAGAAGCGAGCAGGAAGAAGGCTCTTCCTCCTCTTCCGCGCCTACAAGGGTATGCCTAAGAGCAAGCCCTCATCAAGCACCTCAGCGAACCCGGTATCAAGGCCGGTATGCTCAAGGCTCGAGAGAGTACATGGCCGACAATATGCGCCAGATGCACATCGTCACCGACGAACCTCTACTTCGTCATCGACGAGAAGCACACTAGCATCGAGCTCTCCGACAAGGTATCGACCTCCTGACGCGCGGTACGGATGATCCCACCTTCTTCATCCTCCCCTGACATCGCCAGCCTCCCTGGCTGACCTGTCAAACCAAGGCGCTCACCACCGAGGAGCTCGCTGAGCGCAAGGAAGCCCTCCTCTCCGACTACGCTATCAAGAGCGAGGCGCGTACACACCGTGAACCAGCTCCCTCAAGGCCTATGCCCCTTCGAGAAGGATGACCAGTATGTCGTCATGGACAACAAGGTCATGATCGTCGACGAGCAGACGGGTCGTATCACGGACGGCCGCCACATCCCGACGGCCCTGCACCAGGCTATCGAGCTAAGGAGCGTCCACGTCGAGGCTGGCACGCAGACCTTCGCCACCATCACGCTGCAGAACTACTTCCGTATGTACCACAAGCCTCTGGTATGACGGGTACGGCAGAGACCGAGCAGGCGAACTCTGGAGATTCTACAAGCTCGACGTCGTCGTCATCCCCACGAAACCGCCCCATCGCTCGTCACGACCTCAACGACCGCATCTACAAGACGGCTCGTGAGAAGTATGCAGCAGTCATTGAGGAGATCGTACGCCCCGTAGGCGAAGGCCGCCCTCGTACTCGTCGGTACGACCTCCGTCGAGATCTCGCAGCTCCTGAGCAAGATGCTTGACCTGCGTAAGATCCCCACAACGTCCTCAACGCTAAGCTCCACCAGAAGGAAGCTGAGATCGTAGCTCAGGCAGGTAAGCCCGGCGTCGTCACCATCGCCACCAACATGGCTGGTCGTGGTACCGACATCAAGCTGACGCCCGAGGTCAAGGCAGCCGGTGGTCTCGCAATCCTCGGTACCGAGCGTCACGAGTCTCGCCGTGTCGACCGCCAGCCCGTGGTCGTGCAGGTCGTCAGGGTGACCCAGGTTCATCCGTCTCTTCGTATCGCTCGAAGACCACCTGATGCGCCTCTTCGCCTCAGACCGCCTTGCCGCTATGATGGATAAGATGGGCTCGAGGAAGGTAAGTACTCGAGCACAGCATGCCCAACAAGGCCGTCTGAGCGTGCACAGAAGAAGGTCGAGGAAAACAACTTCGGTATCCGTAAGCGCCTCCTCGAGTACGATGACGTGATGAACTCCCAGCGTGAGGTCATCTACAAGCGCCGTCGCCACGCCCTCATGGGTGAGCGTATCGAGATGGACGTCATGAACACGCTCTACGATGCAGGACGCCTACTCATCGACACGCACCAGCCTGCCGAAGACTTCGAGGGCTTCACGACGGACATCATGCGTACTTCGCTATGGAGTCTCCCTTGACGAGCAGACCTTCCGCCGCACCAAGCTGATGACCTCGCCGACCAGCTCTACGAAGCAGTAGAATCGACCTTTCATGGCTCGCGCTAAGCAGATCGCCGACATCGCTTATCCTACGCTTCATCAGGTATTCACTGAGCAGGGTCACGTCTATGAGCGCATCATGATCCCTCTGACCGACGGTACGTATGGCCTACAACGTCAGCTGCAACCTCCGCGAAGCAGATGAGAGTGAAGGTCGCACGATCATGCGTGAGTTCGAGAAGGCTATCGTCCCTGCACATCATCGACGAAGCTTGGAAGGAACACCTGCGTGAGATGGATGAGCTGCGTAACTCGTGCAGAACGCCAGCTACGAAAACAAGGATCCTCTCCTCGTCTACAAGCTCGAGTCCTACGAGCTCTTCCAGTGCGATGATCGAAGACATGAAACCGCAAGACGGCCTCCGTCCTCATGCGTGTCCGCCTCAACATCGCTCCTCCCGAGGAAGAAGCTCCCCGTCAGGTAGAGATCCGCGAAGCTGCCCCTGAGGTACAGCGCCCTGCGCCCCAGTACCACGAGCAGCGTCACGAAGTCGGTAGCCCTGAGGACCGCGAAGAGCAGCGCCGTACGCCTGCTCAGGCAGCCCACACGATCGGACGCAACGACCCCTGCCCTGCGGTAGCGGTAAGAAGTTCAAGCACTGCCACGGCAAGGGCTTCTGGGCACCAAGGTCCCTACACTCATATAGGCTCGCCCCCAGCTCCCGATCGGGAGTTGAGGGCGAGCTTTTTGAGGCATTCCCCACTCATCTCTAAGCGCTATTCGCGCCTCATGAGTAAGGTTTGTTGATAGTGTACGACGAAAAAACGTATCTTTGGAATGCTTTGTACACACAAAAAGGACAATTAGAATGAAGAACTTCGACATAGCCATCATCGGTGGCGGTCCTGCTGGCTACAATGCCGCAGCGAATGCTTCAGCCAACGGCCTTCAAGTAGTACTCTTTGAACACACAGCCCTCGGAGGCGTCTGCCCTCAATGAAGGGTGCATACCAACGAAGACCCTACTCCACTCGGCCAACCTCCTCGACGAAATGCGCGAAAGCGCTGCTTATGGTATCCATGTAGAGGGAGCTATCTCCGCCAACTATGCAGAGATCGTTGCCCGCAAGGATAAGATCGTCAAGACCCTTACCGGAGGTGTCTCCTACAAGCTCAAGGGTGCTGGTGTCACGGTCGTCTCCAAGACTGCTCGCCTCACAGGCGAAGAGGGAGACCGTATCTTAGTCGCTACAGACGACGAGACCTATGCCGTGAGCTACGTCCTCCTTGCTACTGGTAGTGAGACTGCCATCCCTCCCATCCCAGGCCTCAGCGAAGTCGGCTACTGGACGAGCCGTGAGGCCCTCAGTGCCACGACACTCCCCAAGGACATCACGATCATCGGTGGTGGTGTCATCGGTATGGAGTTCGCTGGTATCTACACCTCCCTCGGTGTCCCCGTACGTGTCATCGAGATGGCTCCCGAGATCCTCGGCGCTATGGACAGCGAGACCTCAGGCATGCTTCGCAAGGAGTATGCACGACGCGGTATTCAGTTCTACCTCGAGACGAAGGTCACAGCAGTATCTGCTGAGGGCGTAAGCATCGAGACGAAGGACGGGAAGACCGAAGTCCTCCCTACCTCGCAGATCCTCCTGAGTGTCGGCCGTCGCCCCGTAACGGATGGCTTAGGCCTTGACACGCTCTCCATTCAGATGAACCGCACAGCCGTAGTGGTGAACGAGTACATGCAGACCTCCCACCCTCGCGTCTATGCTGCTGGGGATATCACAGGCTTCTCCATGCTCGCTCATACCGCTATCCGTGAAGGTGAGGTCGCTATCAACCACATCGTAGGTGGCAGTGATGACCGTATGCGCTACGACTCTGTGCCTGCTGTCGTCTACATGCACCCCGAGATCGCTGGTGTCGGAGCTACCGAAGAGAAGCTCCGTGCCGAAGGCCGCTACTACCGCGTGCTCAAGCTCCCCATGGCCTATGCAGGACGCTACGTCGTAGAGAACGAGCAAAGCCCTCAGGGCTGTGTAAGGTCCTTGTCGACGAGAATGACACCATCCTCGGCTGCCACATCTTAGGGAATCCCGCATCGGAGCTCATCCTCCTGGCTGGTATCGCTGTCACCGACCGCTCCAGCATCGAGGACTTCCGACGCCACATCTTCCCCACCCCACGGCTGGGGAGATCCTCCACGAGGTCCTCTTCTCCCTAAGAGCTACCTACCCACTCCATAGATATAATAGACACATCATATAAGCTAAATCTCATGGCGACATTCGATATCAAGATGCCCAAGATGGGCGAGAGCGTAACCGAGTGTACGATCACCGTCCTCAACGTGAAGGTAGGGGACTACATCGAGGAGGACACAGACCTCTTCGAGATCACTTCTGCCAAGACGGCCGCTACGATCCCTCCCCGTAGCTGGTACGATCGTCAAGATCAACTATGCCGAAGGCGACACCGTAGCTGTCGGTGAGCCCGTCATCATCGTCGACACCTCGGGTCAGGCAGTAGCTCCTGCCACCCCAGCACCCGCAGCAGAGAAGGAAGCACCTGCTCCTGCCGCTGCCCCCACCCCATCCGTTCCCGTCACCGAAGTTCATCGTGGCACGGTAGAGCGCTGGTACTCACCAGTCGTCCTCGAGCGTGCTAAGGCCGCTAAGGTAAGTCAGGAAGAGCTGGACAAGATCCAAGGCACTGGCTTTGGCGGTCGCGTCAGCAAGGCCGACATCGTCCGCTACATCGAGCAGAAGAAGGGGGCACCCGCTCCTACTCCACGTGCAGAGCGTACTGCAGCTCCTGCTCCAGCAGCGGCTACACGTCCTCAGGTAGCAGCTCCTGCTGTACCCGTAGGTCCCGAAGACCGCGTGATCCCTATGGATCCTATCCGCCGTATCATCGCTGACCGCATGGTACAGTCGGTACAGGTAGCTCCTCACGTGACGAGCTTCCTCAAGGCCGATATCACGGATCTGGTGAAGTGGCGCGAAGCAGAGAAGGACAACTTCAAGAAGCGCGAAGGCTACTCACTGACGTACATGTCTCCCGTCATCGAAGCGGTAGCCCGTGCACTGAAGGACTTCCCCCGCATCAATGCAGCTGTCGATGGGTACAACATCATCGAGCGTAAGCACGTCAACGTCGGTATGGCTGTAGCCCTGCCCGATGGCAACCTCGTCGTACCCGTCATCCGTGATGCCGACAAGCTGAGCCTTGCAGGTATCGCTGAGCAGGTAGCTCGCCTTGCAGACAAGAGTCGCAAGGGCCAGCTCACGCCAGACGAAATGTCCGGTGGCACGTTCACGATCTCGAACTACGGCTCTTCGGGCACGCTCTTCGGTACGCCGATCATCAACCAGCCTGAGTCCGCTATCCTCGGTATCGGGGCTATCGAAAAGGAACCCACGATCCTCGAGACACCTGCTGGTGACGTCATCGCCGTCCGCCACAAGATCTATCTCTCCTTCTCCTATGACCACCGTATCATCGATGGTATGCTCGGCGGCGCCTTCCTGCAGGCTGTAGCACGCTACCTCGAAGAATGGAAGACTAACAACGCATAACCATGAGCTCAGTAAAGAAGATATATGGTATCAAGACCACCGACAAGGAGACCCTTCGTCGCTGGTACTACCTCCTCTACCTCGGCCGCTGCCTTGATGAAAAGGCGCCCAGCTACCTGCTACAGTCTATCGGGTGGCAGTTCCACGCCTCCAACGCTGGCCACGATGGTATCCAGCTCGCTATCGGACAGATCTTCCAGCGAGGCAAGGACCATCTCTTCCTCTACTACCGTGACCTGCTGGCAGCCCTGTCGGCTGGTATGACGGTCGAGGAGATGATCCTCAACGGTATCTCTAAGGCTACTGACCCCACCAGTGGTGGCCGACACATGTCTGACCACTACGCTAAGGTCGAATGGGGTATCCACAACATCTCCTCCTGCGTCGCTGCACATGACTCTCAGGCTGTAGGTCTGGCACGTGCTCTCGACTACTATGGTGTAGACGGTGTAGCTATCGCTTCGCACGGGGAATCCTCCGCTTCCGAAGGCTACGTCTTCGAAGCTATCAATGGTGCAGCTCGTGAGCGCCTCCCAGTCATCTTCGTCCTCCAGGGCAATGGCTATGGTATCTCCGTGCCTACGCACGAGCAGACGGCTAACCCACGCGTCGGGCAGAACTACGCTGGTATCCGCCATCTCAAGGTCCTCTTCTGTAATGGTAAGGACGTCTTCGACTCTATGAACACCATGGAGGCTGCACGTGAGTACGCTGTCAAGCACCGCACGCCTGTCGTCGTCACGGCAGACTGCGTACGTATCGGCGCACACTCCAACTCAGATAAGCACACGCTCTACCGCAGCGAAGAAGAGCTGCAGCGCGCTCAGGCAGCAGACCCGCTGCCTAAGTTCCGCCGTATGCTCCTGCGCTACCAGCGCTTCACCGAAGAAGAGCTACAGGCTATCGAAGCAGAAGCACGCGAAGAGCTGAAGGTCGCTAACCGCAATGCTCTCAAGGCACCAGATCCCACGGCTGATACAGTGATGGAGTACGTCATCGGCGAGGCTTACCCTGGCGACAAGTACGGCACGGGTATCCCCGATGGTTCGGGCGAGAAGCTCACACTGGTACAAGCTCTCAACAAGACCCTCAAGCAGGAGTTCCGTCACAATCCCGACACCTTCCTCTGGGGTCAGGACGTCGCTAACAAGGATAAGGGTGGCGTCTTCAACGTGACGAAGGGTATGCTTCAGGAGTTCGGCAACAAGCGTATCTTCAACGCTCCTATCGCAGAAGACTACATCGTAGGTACGGCGAACGGTATGAGCCGCTTCAGCGACAAGATCCGTATCGTCATCGAAGGGGCTGAGTTCTCCGACTACTTCTGGCCTGCTATGGAGCAGTTCGTGAACTCCACGCACGACTTCTGGCGCAGCAACGGGCAGTACTCTCCCAATATCACCATCCGCCTCTCTACGGGTGGCTATATCCAGGGTGGTCTGTACCACTCACAGAGTGTCGAAGGTGTCCTGACGACCTTCCCTGGAGCTCGCGTAGTTTATCCTTGCTTCTCGGACGACGCTGCTGGGCTTCTCCGTACGGCGATGCGCTCACGCGGTGTCACGGTCTTCCTCGAGCCCAAGGCACAGTACAATAGTGCTGAGTCCGCCTCGGTCATCCCCGAAGACTTCAGGTACCCTTCGGCAAGGCACGTATCCGCCGCGAAGGGACGGATGCTACGCTCATCACCTACGGGAATACGCTCCACTTCGCTCTCAATGTCGCTGAGCGCATCCAGAAAGGACCTCGGCAAGAGCATCGAAGTCATCGACCTTCGCTCGCTCGTACCCTGGGACGAAGAGACCGTCTATGCCTCTATCCGCAAGACGTCCAAGGCGCTCATCGTACACGAAGACCGCGTCTTCGGTGGCTTCAGTGCAGAGCTCGCGGCTTCGATCGCCAAGAAGGCCTTCCGTGATCTGGATGCCCCCATCTTCCGTGTCGGGGCACTCTCCACGCCCGTAGGCTTCCACAAGTGCTTTGAGCTGACGACCCTGCCCAGCGAAGACAAGATCTACGCCGCAGCTAAGGAGCTCATCGAATACTAACCCCAAAAGCAACGACAATATGAAGACTATAGGACTGCTCTACAGCAAGAGCACAGCCTACACCGCCGAGCTGGGAGAGCGTATCGCTGCAGCCTGGGGGAAAGGGATCGAATACGTAGACATCGACACGGCGCATCTGGCTGACGTCGAGAAGCACGCAGCTCTCATCCTCGGTACGCCTACCTACTTCAACGGCGAGCTGCCTTCGGCTTGGGACGAATTCCTTCCCGAGATCGAGGATGCTGACTTCTCCGGCAAGCGCGTAGCTATCTACGGCCCCGGCAATCAGGTAGAGACCCCCGTCAGCTTTGCTGATGGCGTGGGTATCCTCGCCAGGTACTTCAAGAGCTGGGTGCTGAAGTCGTCGCCGCACGTCGCGCGAAGGCTACGAGTACGAGCATTCACTCGCCGAGTGCGGTGATCAGTTCGTCGGCCTCATCGTCGATCCCACGAATCAGCCTGAGCTACCGACACCCGCCTCACCGCTTGGATCAAGCAGGTCAAGAAGGAATTTGGCGTAAAGTAAGGCGCACGTAGAGGCCACGCCTCTATTTGCTATCCATCGCAAGTCCGCCCCTCAGCGCTCCCACGACAGTGGTGCAGCGTCTGAGGGGGCGGACTTTTCTATTCGACCCTATTGAGTTCAGCGAGCGAAGGGGCTTATTTCACGGCAAAAAGTAGCCGTATCGAGCGAGCAAAAGGAACGTGATCCATCCTCTCACCACCGCTACTGCACGGACGGAACTACTGAAGGCGGTGAGAAAAAGGTACTTGACTTCGCGTGCTTTCCTCCTTGAGTTCGCGGCAGAAACTACGGTTAACTTCAAAAAATCAACCGTATGAATACGCGTATTTATACGTATCAACCTGAGAATTTATACGTATTAATCTTCGGATTTATACGTATTAATCGCCGAAATAATACGTATTAATTCCCGAATTAATACGTATAAATCGCCACGAAGCTACTTAAGAATCGTCGGCATCTTCCTTATGAACGCGCACAAACTTCAAGAAGAGACTTCGCCCACTCCAGCAGGTTTCCTTGGTTAGCTGAGGTGTTTCGGTTAAGATAGCACCGCAGTCAAGGCACCTTCCACCCCTTGGGAGGCGCTGCACGAGATCATCATCCATGCCCATGCGCAGGGACTTTCGATGACGAGCCGTTAGCATCCTCTGCTCGGGAAGCCCTGATTGTAGGGAGGGGGACTAGTAGAAAGGTACTTCTTCGGCATTGTAAAATTAAGTACCTTTGCCCATTAGATATAGCTATTGAAAAGATGAGAGATATAAGGGAATTTCATTTGTTTTCGGGTATTGGTGGTGGTATTTATGGGGGCCACATACTGAAACATATATGTTGTGGGGGAGTGGAGATAGATCCCTATTGTCAGAAGGTTTTAAAGCAAAAGCAGGCTGATGGATGGATGAATCCCTTCCCTATCTATGATGATATAAGAACACTCAATGGGGGGCAATTTAGGGGAACGTTTGATGTGTTGTGCGGAGGCTTTCCATGCCAAGCCTTTAGTCATGCTGCTCGTGGGAAAAATATTGAAGAAAAAAACTTATGGTCAGATATGTTCCGATTTATAATAGAGTCGGAAGCGCCAGTAGTTTTTGGTGAAAATGTCACATTGCGGGCTATCAAGACAGCTGCTCATGACCTTGAGCAAATTGGATATAGTATTCAGTATTGCAAACTATCTTGTGGTGATCTTGGTGCTGATCACAGAAGAGATCGATACTGGCTCTTGGCCATAAAAGATAAAAAGGTATTTGCACGAATATCTTCACACTTAGACTCGTTACCCAAGATTCAAATGAATTGCTGGGCCCTGCCTCCGGTGGAAATGGGGGACTCCGTACGGATATCAAATAGGAGAATGCAACTCAAAGCTGTCGGTAATGCCCAGTCTCCAATAGCAGCTGCTTGTGCCTTCAGAATATTGGCGCGTCGCCATCAAAGGAAGATGGATATTGCTACCAATGTTTCAAAGGTAGAGCTGGAGTCTATATATTCTTTCAAAGAAACCTGGATTAGTAAGACTTATGGCTCAACCCTTGGATATGTACATACCCCAACGACAATGGCTAACTATTCAGCCCCCTCAATGATGAAGCATCTAGGTTGTAGGAATTTTGTTAAGGTGTTTGGGCGACCAACTCCCGAGAATGCAGAATATCTGATGGGGCTTCCTCAAGGTGCATCCACATCAGAACCATTATCGGCAAGGAATATGGAAATTTGGGAAAAGGAGGTCTATAATGGGACTAAGTAAAGATGATATAATTAATCGCCTGGAGTCCTCAGGGATTACAAAGGGAGTGGTGCTACGGTCCCTCGGACCTATTCCTGCACAGCAAAGTCTTCTTCTCTAATGGCGGAGCAATCGGGAAACAGGTCTTCCGCTAGTTGGAAAACAGCTCAATATGTCATTGTCAAGTATGAAAAGACTAAAGGTAATCTAGCTCAATTATTAGATGGCTGGAGGAGTGTTGTGGGAGATCATCGTAACCAATATCTGTTACTTGAGGAGCACCCTGGAACATGGCGTTGCTACGATAGTTATGTACAAGAAGTCTCTTTGGATGATATTCTGCCCACAGGGACAGGGCTCAATAACCAACTTTCAATAACTTCAGATAAATATCGCCCCTACATCACTGCAATCAAGTCAAAGCCATTTTTGTTACTTGCAGGCATCTCTGGGACGGGTAAGAGTCGCATTGTTCGGGAGTTAGCGCGATCTTGCTGGGATAAGGACTCTGATGAGTACAAAGCGCAGAAGCCTAGAAACTTTGAGATGATACAAGTCAAGTCCAATTGGCATGACTCATCCGAATTATTTGGCTATGTGAGCAGAATAAACGGGGAGAAGTTTATTGTTGGACCATTTCTGAAGTTTATGGTTAGAGCTCTAAAAGAGCCTAATGTGCCTTACTTCCTCTGTCTTGATGAGATGAACTTGGCACCTGTGGAGCAGTACTTTGCAGAGTATCTAAGTGTCATAGAGAGTCGCAAGCTATCGGCTGGTGGTACATAGAGACCGACCCTATAGTGGACTTTGAATTAACAGAAGCCTATCATAGCCTGATAGATCAGTTATTTCCGAATGAGGAAGAGGAGGAGGAAAAAAAGCTGTTTCTCCTGGAAAAGGGAGGTAAGAGACTCTCAATTCCCCCGAACCTTATTGTCGTTGGTACGGTCAATATGGACGAAACAACTTTTTCCTTCTCCCGCAAAGTGCTGGATAGGGCGATGACCATTGAGATGAATGAGGTTGACTTATGGGGCGGCCTCACTGATAGGTATGAAGCGATAGAACAGCAAAGCGCTGCAACACTCGTCGGAACCGTTGTAGAGGGGGTGGATGTATATGATAGCAATAAAGCGGTCTGTGACATGTGCCTCAAATACCTTGAGAGAGTAAATCAAGTGCTAGATAGAACTCCCTTTAAGGTGGCATATCGAACTAGAAATGAACTACTCCTCTATGTAGTCAATAACTTACCCTACAATATGTCTGCAGATGGTGAGACTCTGCCACAAGAGTATGTGATAGCTAAAGCACTGGACGAGATAACCAATATGAAGATACTCTCTCGCATTGAAGGTGATGAAACCAAAGTGCATAAAGATTTCTTAGATAGGTTAGTACAGACTATCAAGGAAGGGCTTTCATCTATTTCACATCTCCAATACGGAGCCGAATCTATGGAGGGGGATGATAATAAGATAGAGAAGTCTATCTCCATTGCTAAGCTCGAGGAGATGACGAAGAAGCTAACAGAAACGGTTACACGAGCTATTGGAGTTAACCTAATAGATCGTATGGAGCTACTTAAGATAGAGCATGAGGACTTTACCCTAAGTATTGAATGTACTAGGTATAATGATGTTTGGACAAAGGCTAAGCAGCATGTGGGGGAGCAAAATCTCACCTCTACATACTCGTGGACAGAGGGTGTACAGTCTGTAAAAAGGCATCTTGATAATGGAGGTGAGTTAGAGATATCCCCTCATGATAAGTTCGCTCCAGCTATATTCTTTGACAATACGGACTATCCTATCTGGGGGGAGTTTGATTCTCGGGTGACGAACGTTCGCTTTGCATCAATACTCCAGTCTGACAATGAGCGCTTTAATTACCACAAGAGCCGCCATATTCTAGCCGGTTTTATCAACTTCGGTAATGACATTGGACGCAGTGAGCTAAAGATCAAATATGATGTAGCGGGAAAAGAGCACACGTTTGTTTTTAGTTTTGATGTACTGAGTACTAAGCTCAACTATCATGCGCACTGGAGGAGTATCATCGCTGATATTGAGAGGGAGTATAGTATGCTATCGCTGGACTACATGCGAAGGACATTTCATAGCTTCGCTTCAGACAGTGAGGGTGAGTCATCAGACCTTGTATGGTGGAGCCTATTCCAAGCTCAGGAGGAGCGATTCCTAACTGCTGTCAGATATATTATAGAGCGACCTCGGCACCGGTTGCGTAGTGAGACAACCTATCAGCGACTAGACAAGATCAAGAGAGTCCCTAACACCCTAGAGAACGAGATCGCAGAGCATAGGCTTGAGGAGGGGCGACTCTATCAAGTGGCGAAACATGTACACTCTAATGATACGCAAGAGAATAGATTCTTGAAGTTTGCCCTTGCTGAGATAGCAAAGAAGTACGATGCTCTGAAGCGTAAGATTGAGGCGCTAGAAAATAGCTCTGCGGCGCTCCGTGAGGAGATGAGCAATACAAAGAGCCTGATGCAGTCTTTACAGCGGCACCCCTTCTTTCGCAGTGTTGGACCTTTTCAAGGTTTTAGCCAGGGAAACCTAGTACTACAAAAAGCGACAGGCTATACCGACGTCTACAGCACGTGGATCCTCCTCCGACGGGCATACTCGCTATATGAGGGATTATTCCATCTGCAGTCCAAGGATATAGCGACACTATACGAGATATGGTGCTTCATAAAGATAAGTCATATTATAAAGGAGCAACTCGGCATATCAGCTGAGGATGTAGATCATCAAAACCGTATGGAGATGGGAGGTCTCTTTACCTGGGATCTAGGCAAAGGGGAACGCTCAAGGATATTATTCAGAAGGAATGGGATTGAACTAGCAGAGCTTATCTACAACCCGAAGTATTCGCAGCGAGAAAACGAAGCTGCAAGCGTTGGAAACTTTGTCGTGAAGACTGTCGCTCAGAAGCCAGACATCATCCTGCAATTAGTTAAGGACGATATTCATGCGGGTATGAAGATGACCTATCTCTTTGATGCTAAATACCGTATAGAATCTAGCGGGTGTGGTGTAGACTACCCTCCAGATGATGCAATCAATCAAATGCACCGTTACCGAGATGCTATCTACTACAAGAAAGATCAGGATGCCCCTCTCAGGAAAGAGATCATCGGTGGATATATACTATTTCCCGGTAATGGAGATACCCTAGATGTGCAAGCAAGCTCTTTTTATCGGGCTATCCAAGAGGTCAATATAGGGGCTTTCCCTCTCCGTCCGGAGGACGCTGATAATAGAAAGCTACTGAGCGACTTCATTCATACCCTTATCACTAGAGATGGGCAAACACTTATAGAAGGGAGTATACCGCAAAAGGGCTTGAATTACATTATTGATAGTAAGGGAGGTGATAGTGATATTGTTTTTGTTGGCTATGTCCGCAGCCCCAACTCGGATGATACTCAATCCTATCGGGATTATTACAAGACATTTAAGTATAACACACAACCCACATTCTACTATACGGGACAGTATATTACGACCACAGGTGTAGATCTTCGCTCGGTGAAATATCTATTTACTAATCTACCTGGAAATGGCTACTATCGCATCAAGCGAATATACTCAGCCCTGCGTAAGGATCTATTTGAAGATAGCGATACAAATCAAGAAGGCTCAAGTATGCGCATTGTTTTTGAGCTAGGTGAGTTTGTGCCACTCGGAGATTCTCGTCTTATAATGAGTTTTAAGCCCAATAGTACAGAGCTCCACATATCAGCTGAAGGTGAGTTTAAGTCTCTGTTAGATCTGAAAAATAGCTACAATGATCTCACCCTAAGGGAAAAGAGCAAATAGAGGATGGATGTGAAAGGCGAAAGATTCTCCGGGAAATTTATGGGCCAGTTTTAACTACTCTTCGTAAAACATTTTATTTGAAGATCCCTATTATCTATTATATAGGTTACAGGGCATCACTCACGGTGCATGGGGTCTTTTAGTACCTTTTGGGGGCGAGATATGTTTGTTCGGTTCGTAATTAATTAGATCATACGTGGAAGCCAAAGTCCCCTCCTC
>BNJS01002242.1_pt1 | contig 16428 bp, 18 predicted proteins | sample 8540461 | NCBI WGS metagenome assembly BNJS01 (sample SAMD00202454, study PRJDB9452) | human saliva metagenome | isolation source: human saliva | place: Japan
TAAATTGAAGTTTTTCAAGTCTTTTTAAGGTTTTTTTGTCTCTTGTTTAGGGTTCCTGATTTTTCTTCCTGCGCTTCTTGTTTTTCTGAACTTCAGGTTGTTCTTTAACTTCTTTTTTTCATGTACCTTCGATTTATTTTTTTCTTTTTTTATTCTGTTTTTTCTTTAGGATTTTTTTCTCTGCTTTTTTTCTTGTCACCCTCTGCTTGCTTCAACTCTTTTTTTGTGTTAAGATCACTAGAGAATCCTTTTGTACTTTTTCTCCTCAGCTTTAATTACAAAAACCAACAGAAAAAAATCTCCTCTAACTTCTTCTTTTTACCTATAAACATATTTTCCTTTGGTAAGAAGGCTTCTTTGCCATTTTTCTAGCTTTATATATAATCCTTTGCTTTCAACTTTCGTTACCTTACCTGCAACTTTACTCATTTAATCACCTCACTATCAATTTAGATATAAACTATTCAATCTCAATAGTTCAAACCTCTTAAATCATTCCTATTTATTTCACTTAAATATTATACCACACTCTATTCATCTATTGAAATATCAAAGAGAATTCGAGGTAATAATGTACCAACAACCAAATACCGATAACTAAAAAAATACCAACCTCAAAAATTTACTCTTTTGAAATCAGCACTTAATCATTATATATTCTTTTTAAGCAATGTTATGTTAACTATCTCTAAAAATAACATCACTAACCTTTATTATACCATAAAAACAATGATTTTTATCAGTCTTTTTATTTTTTTAATATTTTTGTGTTATGTTAAAAGTTACTAAAGAGCTGACTCAACAAAATCTTATTTCTTAAAAGATCATACTTTTTGAGTCACTCCATATTAATAGTAAATACGCAATACGCGATTTCAGGGAGGTTGCTATGGTAAACGATAAAAAAAGATATTACATATTTGTAGTATTCTATGTTTTTTTATTTGGTCCTATAATCATTTTCTTGCTTGATGAAGTAGTTAATCCAGACTTTACACAAAAAAATATAAAACCATATTATTTGTGATTAAATTTTTTTCTTATGAATTTACCTATATTGTTATCTTTAATTCTAACTAACTATATAGCTAAAAAAACTAAAAATGTGAAAAAAATAACACTCTCTAAAACTAGCTAAAGAGTGATTCGACAAAATCTGGTTTCTTAAAAGATTATACTTTTTGAGCCACTCCATATTAATAGTAAATACGCAATACGCAATTTCAAGGAGGTTACTATGTTAAACGCAGAAAAACTCAAAAAAAGATTTTACATATCTCTAGTATTCTATCTGTTATTTGGTACTGCACTATTATTAATCTTAGATAACGCAGTCAGTCCAGACTTTGAACAAAAAAATACAAAACTTTATTATTTGTACTCAAACTTACCTATATGGAATTACCTATAGTGTTAGCATTGGTTATAAATAACTATATAGATAAAAAAACTAAAAAAACTTAGAAAAAAATAAAAATAGACACTCTCTATCACTAGCTATACTACAAACTCCCTTATATGGCTACAAAGGACGATTCAAAATCACTTTTGAATCGCCCTTCTTTTATCCATTATAACAATTTATTATTTCAAATAACCTGCTACGTATTTCTTCATTTTGTTGAATGTCCTAGCATTGATTTTTAATTCATTTAATTTTTTATCTAATTCATCTACATCAATGTCTAAAGTTGTATTTTTATAGATCATTTGGTTATCAGTTTTTTCACTGCTTTCGTAATCAAGTGATAACTCTTCATACATTTTCTCACCAGGTCTTAGACCGATCTCTTCGATATCGATATCTTTATATGGTTCTAATCCTGATAGTTTGATTAAGTTTGTCGCAAGATCTATTATTTTTACGGGTTCTCCCATGTCTAACAGGAAAATCTCCCTTCACTTGCGTAATACCCAGCTTGTAGTACTAATTGTGCTGCTTCTGGAATCGTCATGAAGTAACGAATAATATTTCTATGCGTAATAGTGATAGGTCCACCTTTTTTTATCTGTTCTTTAAAAATAGGAATTACAGAACCATTAGAACCTAATACATTACCAAATCTAACCGCAGCAAATTTCGTTTTATACTTATTACCTTTTGATTGTAAGATAATCTCTGTTAAACGTTTCGAAGCTCCCATCGCATTCGTTGGATTTACCGCCTTGTCAGTAGAAATCATAATAAATCTTTCTACTTCTTTTTCAATCGCCACATCCATAACATTTTTCGTTCCAAAAACATTATTTTTTATCGCTTCTTGTGGACGACGTTCCATTAAAGGAACATGTTTATGTGCTGCCGCATGGAACACTACATCAGGTTTATACTTATCAAAAACCTCGGTTAAAGCAGCTTTTTCACGAATACTTACTATTTCAGAAATATATTGTATATCCTCATATTCCTTACTATGTGACTTTTTCAAAATCTAAATCACGCTCTAGCATGTATAATGCATTCTCGTTAACATCTACTAAAACAAGTTGACTAGGTTTGAATTTGAATATTTCTCGAACAATCTGGCTTCCGATTGAACCACCAGCACCAGTAACAAGAATACTCTTTCCTTTAATATATGAACGAATCTCACCTTGAGACAGTTTCACTTCACCACGTCCTAATAAATCTTCGATAGACACGTCTTTTAAGTGTTTAGAAATACTCTCTCCATCTTCAACTGCAATACCTGAGCTCATTACTTTAACAGTAACATTCGCTTCTTTTAGTACGTTTAATATTCTATTTTTATTATAAGCACTAATCGAAGGAATAGCTAAAAATACTTGTTCTACTTCATATTTTGGAATAAGATTCAACATATCATACGTTGTTCCAACAACAGAAACTCCACTAATTACAGAATTTTTTCTGTTATCATCGATAAGCCCAACTACATTCGCACGGAAAATATTATTTTTAGACAATTCTTTTAATAAAATATAACCCGCGTCTCCTGCACCTATAATAAATGTATTCTTATAAGAATTGGCTCCATATTTACCCGCTTCTCTTTCTCTTAAAGCACGATAAAGCATTCTTATAAACATCATTCCTGCGATTATTAATAGCGGTGAAAAAATCGCAAATCTAACATTTGAAAATGTATCAGGTAGCATATATTGGTATAAAATACTAGTTACTAAATCTCCCAGCACTACCGAGAAACAGATATTTACTATTTCATTTTACACCTAGGTATGACCATAGTGATTTATTAGTACCAAATAAATAAAAAAACTAGCAGTATAAATTACTAAAGAAATCACTACAAACTCTATTATTTCTATGTGATGTTCATTCAACATAGAAAATGGATCCGAAGCCTTACCTAAAAAAATATCGATGCTACTACACCAAATATTACCGTCAATAAATCAAGTGCTATAATTAACTTAAATCTATGATTTATATATTTTTTTGATGAAAATAATTTATCCATAACATCTCCTACTAATTCATTAAATGAGTAAAGGGAATAATTCAAAGAATTAACATAAAATTTAACAACTATCACCCTTTTACAATAGTTTATAAATAATTACGCTTTGAAATAATAGCGTTGCATTTATCTAATAAACTTTGCGGGGAGCGACTTAGATACCAATATTTTTAATCAAGTTCACAAGTCTTCCCCAAGCTCTTCTATCATATTTTAAAATAATCTGTAACCAAAGTACCCTGCAGCTGCAATTATTATAAGTAATATTACAATACTGATTTTTCGGGTTTCTTCAATTACTTTTTATCTCTACTATCTTTTGAACTATTAATATCGTTATAGCTACAAAAAAATTGCTATGTTTTTTTGTATTTTTTTATTTTCTATAAACATAGTTCCTATTATTATAGCTAAACTGAAAACTGTTATAAAGCATATTAATAGCTAAAAAAACATCATTTTTTTATCTGACATAATTATTTTTTTCCTTATCTTGATTGTTACTTTAACAATCGGCGTATCTGTAGCTATCCTTATATTTTCTTTTGGATATATTTTTAAATTACTACGCTCTTCTGTCTCTTCTTTAACATCACTTAAGTCAACATCAACGAACATCTCACTTATTCTCGCCAATTCATTAGCATTCTCTGCTCTAATCGTCACCTTAGCAACATCAGCAGTAGCACTAACTAATTCAAATCCCGAAGGTAAACTACCTATAGTATTCACTTCTAATGGGACTTCTTTTTCAATATTTTTTAGTTCAATACTCATAAGCGTCGAATTTGGCTCTATTTGAATATCCTCTATCTTGTTATAATCACTATCATAAGCTACTAATTTAGCCTCTTCTCTAGTGTTTTTATTAATTTTCGTACGAGTATCGCTCTCAGCTCGAACCTCATTTATTCTATTCAGACTCTCAATTGCTCCAGAAATCTTAACAGTTTCATTCGTAACGCTAAGTTTATCTACTTCATATCCAATCAATAATCGCTCTTTTTTGACTATTGGCGTAACTCTAAACTCTCTCGTTGCTTTTTCTCTAATAGATATCGTTATTGTAGAAGGTTCTGCAGTACCATCTACACCTTTTTCCAAGCCATCTATTTCAATCTTAACTTTTTGATCATCACCTATTTGAGCATTTCTAAGATTCAACTTCGCTTTAAAGTTCTTAGTGACACTTTCTTTTTGAACCTTTGTCTGTGATCCAGTTAATTTCACAGATACAGTATTAGGAATGCCTACCACATACAATTTATCTTTATCATAATCAACTTCAAGTGGGATATCACTAACCCACGCAGTAGTATTATCGTTCGTATCACCTCCGAGAACTGAGAAATTCTTGAAATTCTCGTTAACTGATAAAAACAATAGTATTGCTATTAAAAAAATGATATTAACTTTAACTTATTATTTTTCTTTTTAGTTGCATAATATCACCTCTTATTTAATTATTTTTATCTTGCTGTTTCCAGTTTTTTTGCTAAATATTTCGTTAAATCTTCTGTCGAAAAAAATCTGAAGTTAAAAATTCCATTTTGACATACACTAATTTTTCCCTGTTTCTTCTGATACAGCAATTACTATAGCATCTGTCACTTCAGATAGCCCTAAAGCTGCACGGTGTCTAGTTCCATAACTACTAGCTATAGACCTATTATCCGATAGAGGAAGCACACAACTTGCAGCTCGAATTTTATTTTCATCAATTATCATTGCACCATCATGCAAAGGTGTATTAGGAATAAAAAAATATTAACTATAAGTTCATTTGTTACCTCGGCATTGACTGTAATACCACTTTCCACATATTCATCAAGTCCTGTGTTATTTTCTAAAACTATAAGTGCCCCTACTCTTCGTCGTGCCATATGTCTTGATGAATCAACAACAGCTTTGATTATATGTTCAGCAGATTTTTTTTGTACATCTTTATAATTGATATTGAAGATATTTGATAGCTGTACTCTTCCTATGTATTCAAGAGCACGTCTTAATTCTGGTTGGAATATAATCATTATTCCTAGAACTCCCCAAGTAACTACTTGTTCGAATATATATGTCATCGTTTTTAAAAGCCAATAAAGTTAAAGAATATTTTTCAATCCAATAACGATTAATATACCTTTAACAAGTTGCATACCACGAGTACCTTTTAATAAACTTAGCAATTTATAAACTAAGAACCAAACTAATAATATATCCAATAAATGAATAATTAGTGTTAGAGTACTTACTCCTGATAAGTATTCAGCTATCATAAATAATCTCCTTCCTTTGATTAATAATATCGTTAGCACGCAAGAACAACATATAATGCGTACAAAAGTCCACTTTCAATTATATCATAAAATGCAAGTGTTGTGCCATTTTTATAGAAGAAAAAAAGAAGATATTTTCAATAAATATCTTCAAAATTTAAAAATTATTATTTTTACATAGTGTTTACTTATATCAAAATTACAATATCATTATTATAAAACATCTTATATTTTATTTACAGATTTTCATAAAAACCAACAATATACTACTAAAGAATGCTCTAACTATTTTCCATTTTTATATAGTTTGCAATATTATAATCTTGCGGATCTAATTCTATGTCATTTCCTAAAATTATATTAGCTACACTATAACCAATTATTGGACCTGTAGTTAAACCAGAAGAACCAAGACCACTAATCGCATAAACATTTTCTAATGTCGGAACCTCCCCAAAGAACGGAGAATAATCACTAGTATAGGCTCTAATTCCAACACGTTCATTTATTATTTCTGAATTTTTCAATTCACCTAAGAAGTTCTCTGCTTCTTCACCAAAAGCGTCAAGTTGTATTTTATCAACAGTTAAATCAAAGCCCATGTCATTTTCATGTGTCGCTCCAACACTAACAACGCCTTTTTCAAATGGAATAATATCCAATTCACCCTCAGGCATAATAACCGGATAAGATCCTGTATTTTCATCAGAAACTTTATAATCTCTTAGTTGACCCTTTTGTGGACGAACATCAACATCAAAACCAAGAGGCTCTAATATATCTTTTAACCACGCACCAGTCGCGAGGACAACAGTATCAAAAACCTGTCCATTAATCTCGTATTTGTCTCCCACAACCTTTAGACTAACTTTTTCCCTGATGACATTAGCCTTCGAAGCAGTAAGTAAAGTATTAACAAATCTTTCTCCTTCCACTCGTCCACCACCACTCGCGTACAATACATCTCCATTGTTATCGAAGCTAGGAATGATTTTTCGAACCTCTTCTTTTGAGATTATCTCTAAATTTCCTATCATCGGTGATAATTCTTTACGACTTTCAGAAAGTTCTTTTAACTCAGGTAGCTTATCTTCATTTTTTTTCAATAAATATACTCCACATTGTGAATAAAAGTCAGTATTATAGCCATCAGCTTCTAAATCTCTAACTAATTTCAAATAAAAATCCGCACCTAGTCTCGCCATCTTATACCAAGGTTTATTACGTCTTTTAGAAAACCACGGACTTATAATCCCAGCTGAAGCTTTTAGTAGCTTGGCCCCAAACCATAATCAAAAAAACTACTATTTCATTTTTTTGTTCTTTTGACAAATAATAAGCGCATGTAGCTCCTACTATTCCCCCACCTACTACTGCTATTTTTCATAAGATACCTCGCTTTTTTTAATAAATCTACTAATTAAAATTATACATCAAAAATACTAGTAAACTTTTTTTATAATATATACTGAATTTTCCTAGATCTTTTATTTACATAAAAAAATCTTTTTTTAAGTTATAATTATGTTGGTTAATAAAATACATCAAAGAGGTATGAAAATGAAAAAAACAACTATTACTATCTTTCGCTATTGCTGTTCTTGCCGGAACGACACTAGGTTGCTCACAAAATAAAAAAATGCAAATCAACCCTACAACACAAGAAGTAAAAAAAGAATTGTCAAATGAAGAAATTATTAAAACAGCCCTTAGCAACTTTTTCAAAAGAAAAAAATTTAGAGTTAGATACTAAGGTTAACATTAAATCTAATTTTTATGGCAGAGGGTTACTCAGTTAACGCATTATCTAATATTAAAATAGACGATAGTGGCAATGTTTTTAAAGAAATTTTTCAGAGCAAGAAACTGAACTAGGGAAAACCACAACAAAAGAAGAACATATTTTTCCTTAAGAAAAACAATTCTGGATACGATAAATTCAATGTTGAAAATGGAAAAATTAGTTCCCGGTATAATTACAGACGATTTAGAAGTTTTTATCTGCAATCCAAGTATTTTTTTCAATGGAAATACACTTTTTAACACTATAACTGATAAAAAAACTATGAAAAAAATCAGATAATAAACTAACTTTTTAGTGGAAAAAAATAAAACTATCGGACATCGGAAATAAATTTTTACCTAAATCCAGGTACTTTTTCTAGTGAAGAAGCTGGTGACCTTTCAAACATGACTCTATCATTTATCGCAACAATAGATACTACTACAAATGAAGTCTTAACAATTACCCTTGATTTAAAAATCATTTATAGAAGATATGGCTAAAAAAACAACTAGAAAAAGAAAAAAAGACTCTATGAGTCAACTTGAATACACTACTGCCAAAACATTAATGGAATCAATTTTTAAAAAGACACACAAGGTGAAATTTCAATCACTAGAAAAAAATTGACAAAAATAGATGAAATAAAATTTGATTAATAACAAAAATCTAGCTTACCTTTTGAGTTGGCTAGATTTTTTTAGCAATATATCCATTTTTTTATATTTACCAAACTGCATTTATGTATTATAATTATTACTAAGTTGCTCATAGGCAACTATCAATCGATATAATTCGACTAAATTACACAGGAGGTAAACTATGACTGAAATGAAATTAATACCAAGAAATGAAGTCGAAGAGAAATATACTTGGGATATGACTCTTCTATACAAAACTGATGAAGATTTTAAAGCAAGCCTTGATAATATTAAAAAAGAGATCTTAGATTTCAAGGCTACTTACGAAGGGAAATTAGCGGATCATGCTACTTTAGATACTGCCATTAAAAAATACGAAGAACTTTATGAAGAATACTATAAACTATCTCACTACGCTGAGTTACCAATGGCGGTGGATAGATTTAATGACAATGTAGTGCAAAATGTAACACTTTTTGAAGATGTTTCTACTTTATGGGCGGGGAATTTAAGTTTCTTCGATACTGAACTTGTAGAACTAGATGAACAATTCATTAAAGATTTCGTGAAAAACTATCGTCCTGATTTAGAATATTACTTCAAAAAAATCATTCAGGAGAAAAAACATACTTTATCAAAAGAAGCTGAACAAGTAATCGCAAACTACGAGAGTCTTCCTGGTTACTACAATCTATATGAGGTAACTAAACATGAAGATATGCAATTCGACAGCTTTGAAGCAAATGGAAAAACTTTCGAAAATAGCTTTGTACTATACGAAAACTTACATGAAATGGATAATGATACTGAAGTGCGCCGTAATGCTGCGAAAAGTTTTTATAAAACATTAAATGCTTATAAAAACACTTCAGCAAATGAGTATATCTCACAAATCAAAAAAGAAAAAATGCTTGCTACAATGCGTGGTTATGATAGTGTTATCGACTACCTATTAGCTGCTCAAGATGGTAACCGCGAACTATATGATTGTCAAATCCGTACTCTTATGACAGATTTAGCACCTCATATCCGACGTTACATTAAGCTTCTAGCTCGCGAGCACAAAATTGAAGACATGCAGTTTGCAGACTGTAAGATCAACCTAGATCCAGATTTCGAAGTTGATATGACTATCGATGAGTCTCGTTCTTACCTTAAAAAAGCACTTGGTGTTCTTGGTGAAGACTACGTTAAAATGATTGATGAAAGTTATGACAAACGTTGGACTGACTTCCCTCAAAACATCGGAAAAAGTACTGGTGGTTTCTGCGCAACAGTTCCTAATGTGGCTGGATTTATTCTACTTTCTTGGACTGGAAAAATGAATGAAGTTTTCGTTCTTGCTCACGAGCTTGGACATGCATATCACTTTATGAATACAGGAAAACACCAAACAATGTTAAACAACGATTGCCCACTTTACTTCGTTGAAGCTCCATCAACTTGTAATGAGGTTATTGTATCTAACTACCTACTAAAAACTAACACTGATGCTCGTTTCAAACGTTGGGTTATCAGCAACATGATTAGTAGAACATACTTCCACAATATGGTAACACACTACTTAGAAGCTGTTTATCAAGATAGAATCTATAAAATGGTAGATAACAATGAAATGTTAACTGCTGATGTTCTTTCTGAAGTAAAACGCAACGTTATGGAAGAGTTCTTCGGAGATAGCTTAGTAGTTAATGAAGGTGCAGAGCTTACTTGGATGAGACAACCTCACTACTACATGGGACTATATCCATACACTTACTCTGCAGGATTAACAATCGGTACAGCTATCGCTAATAAGATTGATAATGACAGTTCTTATGCCAACACTTGGTTAAATGTTCTTTCTAAAGGAAGCAGCATGTCAGCACTAGATCTTTCTAAACTTGCAGGTTGTGACGTAAGTACTGATGAACCACTTAAAGAAGCTATCGCTTATGTTGGTCACCTAGTAGATGAACTTTACAACTTAACAGATGAATTAAATAAATAATGACCACCCCTGAAAAGGGGTGGTTTTCTCTTCGGGTATAACCCTTTGTTACTAACACGCACCTCAAGGTGCTGGCTTTCACATTCGTTCAAGCTCTATTGTATTTTTACGCCCGCTACCCGTTAAACGGGTTTATCTATTTTTTCTTATTTCCAAATGGATTTGTATATTCTTTTGTTGTCAATTTATCAATTGCAATATCATGCGCTTCTTGTTCTCTGATATATTTTTTTATTGTACTTTCATTTAAACCTACTGTACTTACATAGTATCCTTCTGCCCAAAACTTTCTATTCCCATACTTATATTTTAGATTTGCATGCATATCAAATATCATCAGTGAACTTTTCCCTTTCAAATACCCCATAAAACTTGATACACTATATTTGGGTGGTATTGATAACAGCAAATGTATATGATCTGGCATTATATGCCCTTCTATTATTTCCACTCCTTTATACTTACATAACCTTTTTATTATATCTACTATATCTCGTTTGTATTGATTAAATTCTATTTTTCGTCTATACTTAGGTGTAAATACAATATGGTATTTACATAACCACTTTGTATGCGATAAACTATTTTGTTTATTTGCCATAATTAAAATCATCCTTTCTTTATTTTAGAGCTTGAACTACTCTTATTTTATCAAGAAAGGATGATTTTTCAATTGTTTAACTCTTATCTCACACCCGCATAGCGGGTGGTTTTTTGTTTCGGAGACTTCGCCTCCTCAACTGGCTAAAGCCATTAATAAAAAGGAGTGACTCAAAAAATCGTTATTTCGTAGAAAGCGATTTTGTCGAGTCACCCTCGCACAGTTTATTAGATATCTAAAAAGCTTCTATATAAAGCGAATTTAGATATCAATAAACCACTGCGTCTATGGGTTCTCATATGAACTTTGTTAAATTTTAGAACTTTTGGGGCAGCCTTTAATATTACTCTTATATTTTATTTCATTCTATCCAGTTTATCGAAACAGGCTTTTTCACATTCTATAACTGCACTGCGGAAATTCTTTTCTTCTAAAACTCTCACAGCCTCGATAGTACTTCCACTTGGTGAACATACATCATCTTTTAACTTACCTGGGTGCTCTTTAGTCTCTAACACCATCTTCGCAGCACCTAAAACTGTACTTGCTGCAAGTCTATAAGCTACATCACGCTTTAATCCATTTAACACAGCTCCATCAGCTAATGCTTCTATAAATAAATATCCATACGCAGGACCTGAACCACTTAAAGCTGTTAAAGCCTCCATATCTTTTTCCAATATTTCCTCGGCAATACCTAAATTATTTAATAGCTCTAATACCAGTATTTTTTCTTCAGCAGTTACTAAAGAATTAAATGTAACCCCTACTACACCACTCCCTATTTTTACTGGTGTATTCGGCATAATTCTAACTATTTTAGTTTCAGGAAGTTTCTTTTCTAAATCATTTATTTCGACAGCTGCAGCCATTGAAATAACAATTTTATTCTTCAAACTAAAGCTCACCTCATCAAGTACTGTTCCTACTAAATATGGCTTCACTCCTAAAAATACAATATCACTATTTTCTATGACTTCTTTTAAACTATTGCAAAATACAGCACCTGTTTCTTCTACAACATTTCTAGTACTTTTATCCGAAGAGTTTCTCACAAAAACATCAGTACTACTAACCTTACCACTTCGAAGTAATCCTTCTAAGATAGCTTTACCCATATTTCCTACACCGATAAAACCTAATTTCATACATATTCCTCCTAAGTATTTGTTAATAATATTATATCATACTCCAAACCCTTATGTCTTAGACAAGTTCAATCACAACTATTTTTAATATAAATTTAACTATGTTATACTTTTTATAACAAGTAGTTATTCAAAGGAGTTTTATATGCACAGCAGTTGGGAAGAAATATTCAATAATTATCCAAAAAAATAGATGAACTAAATAACATGATAAAAATTGACGAACAACGTCTTACTAAAACTATCTATCCAGCAAAAAGAACAGGTTTTTAGAGTTTTTGATCTGGCATTAGAAGATATTAAAGTCGTAATATTAGGACAAGACCCTTATCATAATCCTGATCAAGCATGTGGTCTAAGTTTTTTCGGTAAACGATGATGTCCCACTACCTAAAAGTTTAATAAATATCTATAAAGAACTACATGATGACTTAGGTATTAAACCAGCAAAAACAGGAAACCTAGAATCTTGGTTCAATCAAGGTATATTTTTTTACTTAATGCTGTTCTAACAGTAGAAAAAAATTCTCCAGCAAGTCATAGTAAAATGGGCTGGGAAAAATTTTTACGGATTACATAATTGAAAATATTTCAGAAAAATGAAAATATAGTTTTTTTGTTTTTATAGGGGAACTTATGCAAGAAGCAAAAAAATAAACTAATTGATTCTGCAAAACACAAAAATTATTGAATCAGCTCATCCAAGTCCACTATCTGCATATCGTGGCTTTTTTCGGAAGCAAAGTTTTTTTCTCAAATTAACAGCTATTTAGCTGAAAATGATAGGGAAACTATAAATTTTTGAATTAAAAATGAAAACAAACGAACAAATTTCATTTTTTTAAAAAAACTTAAAAAAATTTTAAGTATATTTTTAAGTAAGAGGTATATAATAATTACCTAAACAAAAGTAATAATATTTCATTCTTAACGACACTTGTCGTTTCTCCCTTTAAGTTTGAAATTATTTTTGTTTAAACCAATATTTCAGTTAATTCTTTATGATATTAACAGATAATAAAACTTTTTAATTTTTTTCATAATGTGGCTTGTCGCTCCCCTAGGCAAAGCCATTCTCCCTTTAGAGAGTTGAAAGACTCTTTTTGTTATTTGTATATAAGATTAGATATAAACAAGCAAGAAATTGCTTAGAACTTAATTTAGTTCATAAAAAAAACGTGTTCCCCAAACACGTTTTTTTATTTTTATATTATTTCTATGTTTAAACAAAAAAATCCCAGACATAAATGTCTGAGATTTATTTATTTTATGCAGCTCTTCTATAACCTGCTCTTTGAGCGGCTTCTTCTGAACTAAAGACTAGTAGATTTCTTGCTGCAATATTGTTATAAGAAGGATGTGTTGGTGTGTAATAAACTCCACTCTTTTTACTAGCTCTTACTACTACTTTTCTAGATTGTTGTTTATTTTGTTGTGTTTGAGCTAATTGAACAGTCTCATTTTTCATTCCATCCTGTTCGTCAATTTTTTTCTTAGAAGCAGGAGGGGAAAGAACTTGTTGTTGTTCTTTATTCTCATCAGAATTATCTTCTTTTTTCTCTTCTGAAGACTGTTCTTCTAATTTTTTATCACGTTCTTCTTTTTTCTCTTGGAAAGTTTTTCTTTGTTCTTCTTTTCTAGCTTCACTGAAATGATTCGTCATTAACATAGTTAACATCATTACAAGTGTACTTACAATACCTAATACTACTTTTTTCAATCGTGTTTTACGCTGAATTAATCTTATAATAGGTGGACATAACAATATAAAAACTTAGCACAAATACTATTACTGCATATCTAATGCCATGTGTAAAAACCATACTAAGTGATATTATCATAAACACTAGAAATATAAACCACAAAAATAACTTGTCCATGTTCTTTTTATGAATTTATTCACAATATTTCTCCTTAAAAATAATCACTTATCTATTTTTAACACTTTCTTCACTAATAAACAATTATTTTTCATAAATAACTTTAATTTTAAGGAGATATTCGGCTTTTTCTTAGAGATATATATTTATATAAATCATATAATTACTTTCTAGAAATCACCATAGCTATCCCTTGTCCTCCACCTATACAAAGCGAACAAACACCTTTTTCCTTATTATCATTTATTAGCGCATGAACTAAAGTAACTAAAACTCTACATCCACTAGCACCAATTGGATGTCCTAGTGAAATAGCTCCTCCACGCGTGTTTACTTTATTTAAATCTAAACTTAATAGACGAGTTACAGCTATAGATTGTGCAGCAAAAGCTTCATTCATTTCAAATAAATCTATATCTTCTATGTTTAAACTCAATTTTTCTAGTACTTTTTGCGTTGCTGGAACTGGACCTAAGCCCATTACCTTATTGTCTAATCCTGTCGAAGCATAACCGTCAATATAAGCAAGCACTTCTAATTCTAATTCTTTCGCACGAGCTTCACTCATTAAAATAACACATGCTGCACCGTCATTAATTCCTGATGCATTACCTGCCGTTACAGTTCCATCTTTTTTGAAAGCTGGTCGTAATTTAGCTAAACTTTCTAACGTTGTATTCGGACGGACAAATTCATCTGTATCAAAAATAATTTCTTCTCGTCTAGTTTTAATAACTATCTGCGCTATTTCGTTAGCAAACTGATTATTTTCAATAGCTGCTGTTGCTTTTTTCTGACTTAAAAGAGCAAATTCATCTTGTTCTTCTCTTGTTATATTGTATTGTTCTGCAATATTCTCCGCAGTAATACCCATATGATAGTTTTCAAAAGCATCTGTAAGACCATCATTTATTATAGTATCTTCTAATTCAAAACTTCCTAATTTTTGTCCAAAACGAGCATTCTTTGTATAATGAGGTGCTGCACTCATATTCTCAACACCACCACAAACTACTACATCATTATCACCTAGCAAAATTGATTGCACCCCAAGAACAACACTTTTCAGTCCAGATCCACAAACTTTATTTACAACAAAGGCACTTTTTTCTTTTGGAATACCTGCGTTAACTGCGATTTGACGTGCTACATTCTGTCCTAAACCAGTCTGCAAAACATTACCGAATATTATTTCATCAACTAGATTTGGATTAAGATTTATACTTTCTAATGCTTGTTTTACTAGCTCTCCACCAATTTTCGCAGCAGAAATATCTTTTAAACTTCCTCCAAAACTTCCTATAGCAGTTCTTTTTGCACTTACAATAGCAACTCTATTCATGTGTAATATCTCCTAATTTTGATTTCTAGTATATTTTACTATAAAAGCTAGAGTTGTTCAAATATTGTCTACACAAGACTATATTTATCGAAATTTTTCATTCTGTAATACTTTTTTTAAATTTATTTGTAATATAAATGTAATATTTTTGTAACAAAGTATTGATTTTTTTGTAATTTTTTTAAATGTATAATATAAGTGTACAGAAATTATACAAAAAGAAGGTGAATAACATGAACAAACTTCTAAAAAAATAACAGGTATATTTATTTTTAGGAATTGGATTATTAACAGGATGCACAGATAAAGTAGCAAAAAAAAGTAGATACTAATGACAATATTACTACTGAGGTAAAAACTACTGAAGAAACTCCAGCTTCTTTAGCTAATTTACAAAAAGAAGTTGAACGTGTTGCGCAAGTTGACAATAACAATAATAATAACAATATTAAAGATAATAACAATACTAATAAAAAAATATAAACAAACAAGTTACAGTAAAAGCAACTACTCCATCTAAACAAAATATTCAAAACAATAATACTCAAACTTATAAACACGATTTAGCTAAAGCAGGGAGAAATTTTTACAACCTATGAGCTTATGGTATGCTAAACTTACAAGGAAGCAGCACTGCCAATGTTGTAAGATACATTGCTAGTAATGATGGTAGCGATAATGTAGTAAAACAAATAAACTTAACTAAAAATATTAGATTTACTTAATACATATAACGCTCAAACATTCCAAAAAAACAAGATGTGTTACAAAGATTACAAAATGATAAAGAAATTGAATTTGTACAATTAAATAATCATGTTGCTGATTATAATAAAGAGAACTTAGGAAAATTAATGAATCACAAAAATAAAGTAGTGTACTTCGCAAAAGATCAAGTATTCTTAGCAAAAAGTGATATTGGCTACGGCGGTGCTACTGACGCAATCTTTATGCCAGTAGAAAAATGGGATATTAAAGATGATAGAGTTCTTATCCCATACGAAAATGTTGCTACAAGAAAAACTGTAGGTATGATGACACTTCGCTTGAACAATAAAAATTATACTAGCGGAACTAATAGAACTATGTACTACGTAGAAAGATTCGAATTATATTAAAAGAACAAAAGACATCGTCATTTCACATGGCGATGTTCTTTTGTGTTAAGTTAAAATTGATATCCTGGGAACATCTTTACTGAAATAATATAAAAATAGGCAACTGACTTAAGTTCTACTTTAGTCAGTTGTCTATTTTGTAAGAATACTAAATTATTATTTTCACTTAGATTTATTAATATCCTAAAAAGATTCAATAAATATCAGTA
>BNJS01002780.1_pt1 | contig 16428 bp, 18 predicted proteins | sample 8540461 | NCBI WGS metagenome assembly BNJS01 (sample SAMD00202454, study PRJDB9452) | human saliva metagenome | isolation source: human saliva | place: Japan
AGGTAGGTGCTTTGAAAGAAGCAGTCAAATAAGATTGGCTCTTTGTCAACTGTAGTGGGTTGAAGAAAAGCTAAGCTCGAGAAAGGACAAATTTCGTCCTTTCTTTTTTGATGTTCAGAGCGATAAAAATCCGTTTTTTGAAGTTTTCAAAGTTCCGAAAACCAAAGGCATTGCGCTTGATAAGCTTGATGAGATTATTAGTGGCTTCCAATTTTGCGTTAGAATAGGGTAGTTGAAGAGCGTTGACAATTTTCTCTTTGTTCTTGATAAAGGTTTTAAAAACAGTCTGAAAAAGAGGATGAACCAGCTTAAGATTGTCCTCAATAAGTCCGAAAAATTTCTCTGGTTCCTTATTCTGAAAGTGAAAAAGCAAGAGCTGATAGAGATTATAGTGGTGTTTCAAGTCTTCTGAATAGCTCAAAAGCTTGTCAAGAATCTCTTTATTGGTTAAGTGCATACGAAAAGTAGGGCGATAAAATCGCTTATCACTGAGTTTACGACTATCTTGTTGAATGAGCTTCCAGTAACGTTTGATGGCTTTGTATTCATGGGATTTTCGATCGAACTGATTCATGATTTGAACACGGACACGACTTATAGCACGGCTGAGATGTTGGATAATATGGAAACGATCTAGAACGATTTTAGCACATGGGAAAAGCTGTTTAGCTAAGGCATAGTAGGGACTAAACATATCCATAGTAATGATTTTCACTCGACATCGGACGGCTCTATCATATTTAAGAAAGTGATCACGAATGACAGCTTGTGTTCTACCCTCAAGAACAATGATGATGTTGAGATTATCAAAATCTTGTGCAATAAAACTCATCTTTCCCTTAGTGAAGGCATACTCGTCCCAGGACATAATCTCAGGAAGACGAGAAAAATCATGCTTAAAGTGGAAATCATTGAGCTTTCGAATGACAGTTGAAGTTGAAATGGAAAGCTGATGGGCAATATCGGTCATAGAAGTCTTTTCAATTAACTTTTGCGCAATCTTTTGGTTGATAATACGAGGAATTTGATGATTCTTCTTGACGAGTGAGGTCTCGGCGACCATCATTTTCGAGCAATGATAACACTTGAAACGACGCTTTCTAAATAGAATTCTAGTAGGCATACCAGTCGTTTTGAGGTAAGGAATCTTAGACGGTTTTTGAAAGTCATATTTTTTCATTTGACTTCCACAATAAGGACAAGATGGAGCATCGTAGTCCAGTTTGGCGATGATTTCTTTGTGTGTATCCCTATTGATGATATCTATAATTTGAATATTAGGGTCTTTAATGTCTAGTAGTTTTGTGATAAAATGTAATTGTTCCATATGATTCTTTCTAATGAGTTGTTTGATCGCTTTTCATTATAGGTCATATGGGACTTTTTTTCTACCCAAAATAGGCTCCATAATATCTATAGGGATTTACCCACTACAAATATTATAGAGCCATAAGATTTAAGAGGGGGTTGCCCCTCTTTTTTAATATACTATTTCCTCCAAAATCATTGAAATTATAGCTTGAATTTGATATGATGGTCTTATGGATAAAAGTAGAGCAAATCGTGTTGAGCACGATAAAAAGAGAATCGGTTTAATAGCCCTAGTAGCTATCTTCTCAGTAAGTATTTGTGTCCTTGGTTCAATAATTGGATATAAAATATACACAAAACAAAGTTTTGAACAAAAGATTGAATCGCTCAAAAAAGAGAAAGATGATCAATTGAGTGAGGGAAATCAGAAGGAGCATTTTCGTAAGGGACAAGCCGAAGTGATTGCCTATTATCCTCTCCAAGGGGAGCAAGTGATTTCCTCTGTAAAAGAAATCATGACACAGGATATTAAGAAAAATTTAGAAGACAAGGAGAATCTGGTTTTTTATTATACGGAGAAACAGGATTCGACTTTAAAAGGGATTGTCAACCGAAGTGTGATGAAACAAGTCTATGATTTAACTTCGTCAAAAGTTGAAGAGACTGAAAAAACTAGTCTAGCGAAAGTGCATTTGACAGAAGATGGTAAACCTTTTACACTTGATCAATTATTTTCAGATGCTAGTAAGGCCAAAGAGAAACTGATAAAAGAACTGACTTCTTTCTTACAGGACAAGAAATTGGAGCAAGAAAAGATTGATCAGGTCGTTAAAGGTTTGTCTGACCAAGACTTATCTGCATGGAATTTTGATTATAAGGATAGTCAGATTCTTCTTTATCCGAGTCAGCCTGTTGAAAATCTGGATGAGATTGCCTTGCCAGTATCTAGTTTCTTTGAAGTTGTTCAGTCCTCTTATTTATTAGATAAGGATGCAGAGCTATATAAGGCTTATTATGAAAAGAAAAATCGTAAAGTAGTGGCCTTGACTTTTGATGATGGACCAAATCCTGCAACGACAAATCAAGCATTAGATACTCTTTCTAAGTATGGTATCAAGGCAACTTTCTTTGTTTTAGGTAAGAATGTTTCTGGTAATGAAGAGATTTTGAAACGCATGAAAGCAGATGGTCATGTCATTGGAAACCATAGTTGGAGTCATCCAGTGCTTTCAAAACTTTCCCTTGATGAAGCTAAAAAACAAATTACTGATACGGAGGATGCGCTAACTAAGGTGCTGGGTTCTAGTTCAAAACTCATGCGTCCGCCTTATGGAGCTATTACAGACGACATTCGCAATAGCCTCGATTTGAGTTTTATTATGTGGGATGTGGATAGTCTGGACTGGAAGAGTAAAAATGAAGCAGCTATTTTGACAGAAATTCAGCGTGAAGTCAAGAATGGTTCTATTATTCTTATGCATGATATCCATGCTGAGACGGTAAATGCTCTACCGAAGGTTATTGACTACTTGAAAGGGCAAGGTTATGACTTTGTAACAATTCCAGATTTGTTAGATACTCGTCTTAAAGCTCACCAGCTCTACTATAACCGTGATCAATAATACACAAAGTCTAAAGAGATAAGTTTTCTTTGAAAATTTGGCTCTTTGGATTTTCTTCTAATTTAGAAAGGAAAAATAATGAAATCTTATACTTTAAATAATGGCGTTCCAATTCCAGTTCTAGGATTTGGAACCTGGAAAGCTGAAAATGGAGAGATTGCCTACCAAGCTGTCCTAGAGGCTTTAAAGGCAGGCTATCGCCATATCGATACGGCAGCGATTTATAAAAATGAAGAAAGCGTTGGTCGTGCCATTCAAGATAGTGGCGTTCCGCGTGAGGAAATTTTTGTAACCAGTAAACTCTGGAATACAAATCATAGCTATGAGCAAGCTCGTCAGGCTTTTGAAGAGTCTTTAGAGAAGCTGGGCTTGGATTATTTGGACCTGTATTTGATTCATTGGCCAAATCCAAAACCGCTCAGAGAAAATGACCAATGGAAAATTCGAAATTCGGAAGTCTGGAGAGCGATGGAAGACCTCTATCAAGAAGGCAAAATCCGTGCTATCGGGGTTAGTAATTTTCTTCCTCATCATTTGGATGCCTTGCTTGAAACTGCAAATATTGTTCCTGCAGTCAATCAAGTTCGTTTGGCTCCAGGTGTGTATCAAGAGGAAGTCGTAGATTACTGTCGAGAAAAAGGAATCTTATTGGAAGCTTGGGGCCCTTTTTGGTCAGGGAGAACTGTTTGATAGCAAGCAAGTGCAAGAAATAGCAGCAAATCACGGAAAGTCTGTTGCTCAGATAGCCTTGGCATGGAGCTTAGTAGAAGGATTTTTACCGCTTCCGAAATCTGTCACAGCGTCTCGTATTCAGGCCAATCTTGATTGCTTTGGAATTGAATTGAGTCATGAGGAGAGAGAAACTTTAAAAAAACAATTGCTGTTCAGTCTGGTGCTCCACGAGTTGATGATATGGATTTCTAGAAAATCATAAAAAAAGAATTGTACATTGTTCCAATTTTTTTGATATAATAGTCTGCAGGAAAGAAAGTCTTATGGCGTTCTTCAAGCGAGCTTGGGATAGTGGGAGCCAAGTAGGGCAAAATAAAGTGCTGGCGCTTTCTGTAGTATTTTTCACAAAAACAATGAAGTAATAAATTAGGGTGGAACCGCGTTTCTGACGCCCCTAGTCGCAAGGCTTGGGTGTTGAAATTCGGTTCTTTTTGATTTTGTCTAATACCTAAGTAGAAAGGAGCATAATGCTTAAAGGATCTTGTTTATGTAAAGCAGTGACCTACACTCTAGATGAGGAATTATCGGAATTAGTTTTTTGTCATTGCTCATTTTGTCGGAAAGCAACTGCGTCTGCCTATACAGTTAATGCCAAAGTTAGCAGTGAAAAGCTAGTACTGCATGGAAAAGAAAAGCTTGTTTCCTATAGTTCTTCTCCAGGAAAACAGCGTTATTACTGCCAGAACTGTCATAGTCAAATTTTCACTGTTCAAGAAAATATACCAGAAGTCTGTGCTTTGAAATTAGGTACAATAGATGAATGCGATCAGAATTTACAAACTGTTCCCAAACGTCATATTTTTCAGGACCCAGCTTTTTCTTGGTTGCTTGATAAATAAATTTAAAAAGATAATATAAATAAAAGGAGTAAACAATGTCTAAAAAATTGACTTTCCAGGAAATCATCCTTACTTTGCAACAATTTTGGAATGACCAAGGTTGTATGCTTATGCAGGCTTATGATAATGAAAAAGGTGCGGGGACAATGAGTCCTTACACTTTCCTTCGTGCTATCGGACCTGAGCCATGGAATGCGGCTTATGTAGAGCCATCACGTCGTCCTGCGGACGGTCGTTACGGGGAAAATCCTAACCGTCTGTACCAACACCACCAATTCCAAGTGGTCATGAAGCCTTCTCCATCAAATATTCAAGAACTTTACCTTGAGTCTTTGGAAAAATTGGGGATCAATCCTTTGGAACACGATATTCGTTTCGTTGAGGACAACTGGGAAAATCCGTCAACTGGTTCAGCTGGTCTTGGTTGGGAAGTTTGGCTTGACGGGATGGAAATTACTCAGTTTACTTATTTCCAACAAGTGGGTGGATTGGCAACTGGCCCTGTGACTGCTGAAGTTACTTATGGTTTGGAACGCTTGGCTTCTTATATCCAAGAGGTTGACTCTGTCTATGATATCGAATGGGCTGATGGTGTAAAATACGGAGAAATTTTTATCCAGCCTGAGTACGAGCATTCAAAATATTCATTTGAAATTTCGGACCAAGAAATGTTGCTGGAAACTTTGATAAGTTTGAAAAAGAGGCTGGTCGTGCCTTGGAAGAAGGCTTGGTACACCCTGCCTATGACTATGTTCTCAAATGTTCACACACCTTTAACCTGCTTGATGCGCGTGGTGCCGTTTCTGTAACCGAACGCGCGGGCTATATCGCTCGTATCCGTAACTTGGCCCGTGTCGTAGCCAAAACCTTTGTCGCAGAACGCAAACGCCTAGGTTATCCACTTTTAGATGAAGCAACACGAGCTAAACTCCTAGCAGAAGACGCAGAATAAAGAAAGTGACAAATTACGAAAATGGGCGAACAGTGTGAGCCCTGAACCAGTTGCCGCAGTGATGAATGTATCCTTAGTGAAGCTAAGGATACTAGGCAAAATTGTAGACTTTTGGCTCCAATTTTAGCAATGAAACAACGAAGTTGGTTGCTTGCGTGCCAATCACATAAGGCAAACTGGAAAATAAAAAGATATTTTTCGGAGAAAAAACATGACAAAAAACTTATTAGTAGAACTCGGTCTTGAAGAATTACCAGCCTATGTTGTCACACCAAGTGAAAAACAACTAGGCGAAAAAATGGCAGCCTTCCTCAAGGAAAACCGCCTGTCTTTTGAAGCTATTCAGACCTTCTCAACACCACGTCGTTTGGCTGTTCGTGTAACTGGTCTTGCAGACAAACAGTCTGATTTGACAGAAGATTTTAAGGGTCCAGCAAAGAAAATTGCCTTGGATAGTGATGGAAACTTCACCAAAGCAGCTCAAGGATTTGTCCGTGGAAAAGGATTGACTGTTGAAGATATCGAATTCCGTGAAATCAAGGGTGAAGAATATGTCTATGTCACTAAGGAAGAAGTTGGTCAAGCAGTTGAAGCCATTGTTCCTGGTGTTGTAGATGTCTTGAAGTCATTGACTTTCCCTGTCAGCATGCACTGGGCTGGAAATAGCTTTGAATACATTCGTCCTGTTCACACTTTAACTGTTCTTTTAGATGAAGAAGAGTTTGATTTGGATTTCCTTGATATCAAGGGAGGTCGTGTGAGCCGTGGCCATCGTTTCTTAGGACAAGAAACCAAGATTCAGTCAGCTTTGAGCTATGAAGAAGACCTTCGTCGTCAGTTTGTAATCGCAGATCCACGCGAACGTGAGCAAATGATTATTGACCAAATCAAGGCAATCGAAGCTGAGCATGGTGTACGCATCGAGATTGATGCTGATTTGCTTAATGAAGTCTTGAACTTGGTTGAATACCCAACTGCCTTTATGGGAAGTTTTGATGCCAAATACCTTGAAGTTCCAGAAGAAGTCTTGGTGACTTCGATGAAGGAACACCAACGTTACTTTGTTGTTCGTGATCAAGATGGAAAACTCTTGCCAAACTTCATTTCTGTTCGTAATGGAAATGCAGAGCATTTGGAAAATGTTATCAAAGGAAATGAAAAAGTCTTGGTAGCCCGTTTGGAAGACGGAGAATTCTTCTGGCGTGAAGACCAAAAATTGGTCATTTCAGATCTTGTTGAAATTGAACAATGTAACCTTCCATGAGAAAATTGGTTCCCTTCGTGAACACATGATTCGTACTGGTCAGATTGCTATCCTCTTGGCAGAAAAAGCAGGTTTATCAGCGGATGAAACGATTGATCTAGCCCGTGCAGCAGCCATTTACAAGTTTGACTTGTTGACTGGGATGGTTGGTGAATTTGACGAGCTCCAAGGAATTATGGGTGAAAAATATGCCCTTCTTGCTGGGGAAACTCCAGCGGTAGCAGCTGCTATTCGTGAACACTACATGCCTACATCAGCCGAAGGAGAACTTCCAGAGAGCAAGGTCGGTGCAGTGCTAGCCATTGCAGACAAATTGGATACGATTTTGAGTTTCTTCTCAGTAGGTTTGATCCCATCAGGTTCTAATGACCCTTATGCCCTTCGTCGTGCGACCCAAGGTGTGGTTCGTATCTTGGATGCCTTTGGTTGGCATATTGCTATGGATGAGTTGATTGATAGCCTTTATGCTTTGAATTTCGATAGTTTGACTTATGAAAATAAGGCAGAAGTGATGGACTTTATCAAGGCTCGTGTTGATAAGATGATGGGTTCAACTCCAAAAGATATTAAGGAAGCCGTTCTTGCAGGATCAAACTTTGTTGTGGCAGATATGCTAGAAGCAGCAAGTGCTCTCGTAGAAGCAAGCGAGAAAGAAGACTTTAAACCATCTGTTGAATCACTTTCTCGTGCCTTTAACTTGGCTGAGAAGGCAGAAGGAGTTGCTACAGTTGATTCAGCTCTCTTTGAGAATGAAGAAGAGAGAAAGCCTTGGTAGAAGTAGTAGAATCACTCGTTTTGTCAGGGACTGCCAGTCAGCAATTGAAACAGCTCTTTGCGCTTAGCCCAGTCATTGATGCTTTCTTTGAAAATACTATGGTTATGGCTGAAAATGAAGCAGTCCGTCAAAATCGTTTGGCAATCTTGTCTCATTTAACTCAAAAAGCAGCTAAGCTTGCTCGTTTTAACCAAATTAACACTAAATAAAATTTGATAAACGGACTTTATCTTATCACAAAGGAGAGAAACATGGATCCTAAAAAAATTGATCGTATTAACGAGCTGGCCAAAAAGAAAAAAACAGAAGGCTTGACCCCAGAAGAAAAAGTAGAACAAGCCAAACTACGTGAGGAGTACATCGAAGGTTATCGTCGCACTGTTCGTCACCACATTGAGGGAATCAAAATTGTTGACGAAGAAGGAAACGATGTTACACCAGAGAAACTACGTCAAGTCCAACGTGAAAAAGGATTACATGGTCGTAGTCTCGATGACCCAAATTCATAATAAATATTCTTTCTTTTAATAAGGATAGATAAAATAATAACCAAAAGACTAGCAGTTTTTGTCTGCTAGTCTTTTTTCGCCAAAAAAGGAACCAAAATGGTTCCTAAAAGTATTAGTTACTTGCGCCAGATGTAGCGTCTGCGCCACCACCGTGGCCTCCAGCATCACCTGAATCAGAAGCTCCAGATGTGGCATCTGCGCCACCGTGGCCTCCGGCAGGAGCTGCAGCATTTCCACCAACTAGACGTTGACCAGTTGTATTGAGGTACCAGTCAAGCCATGGTTGGAAATTGAAGATAATCTCATTGATTCCAGCATATGAACCATCTGGGTAATACATTGCTTGGTAATTATGGGTATTAATAACGCCTTCAGGTGTTCCTGGCACAATTGTACGGACATATTCTTGATCCCCGTTACGCAATACGCCGACAACCCATTCAACGTTCTTCATTCTAGAATCTGGCAATGTACCGTGTACTGTTCCTAATCTATTTCCTGATTGAGCACGGACACGTTTACCAAACATTGTATCTGGGTCTTGGTGTGCGTTATTAAAGTACAAGAATTGATTATTATCATCTGCAAATGTCAATTCAAATGGCATTGCTTTCAAGAACATGTCAAGTTGGTTAACTGTCAAGATACCGTGGTCTAATTTAACGTAAGTATCTCCAGAAACAGCTCCAACAAGTTCAGCAGCTTTTTCTACCCATTCAGGATCATCTGGATCAACACCTTGGATAGTAGTTGCAATTGAATTTGTACAATATAAATCTTCTGGCTCAATTGGTTTTGGTTTTTTCAATTTTGAAACGACTCCCACATATTTTACAAAGTTGTCCAAGCATGTTTCAAGGAAATTAATAGTTCCTTCATTTGTGATATTCCCATTAACATCAAATGCTTCTTTAGCTTTACCGAGAAGGAATTCGTTACCTGGAAGCGTATAGGCATTAACACCTGGAGCGTCAAGAATCTTACGAAGGTGAACTTGGGCACGAGAAGTACCTTGGTCATAGTAAGAAGCTCCAACAATCATGACTGGTTTGTTTTCAAATGGATGAACCTCGTATGAAAGCCATTCAAGAACAGATTTAAGAGAAGCTGAGATTGTGTGGTTGTGCTCAGGAGTAGCAATAATGACACCATCAGCACGAGTAATTCTGTTATACAAGAGACGCAATTGGAAGCTTTCGTCCCATTTTTCGTCTTGGTTAAACATTGGAACTTCATCAATTTCGAGGACTTCTAATTCAAATTTGAGTTTGAAGTGACGACGGATGAATTCCAAGAGTTTACGGTTATATGATTGATCGTAGTTTGATCCTACAAGTCCAACAAATTTCATTCTTTTTGGTCTCCTATCTTACAAATTTTCCCAGTCAAAGTCTTCAGCATCTTTGCGAAGTAATTCTTGTGCATTGCGCAATTTTTCTGTGATTTTTACAAAGATACGGAAGTCGTCAAAAGTGGCATCCAGTTTTTTAATAACATCAAGATCTACTAGATCTCCACTTGGGTTAAAGGCTTGAAGAGAATGTGAAAGCAAGAATTCATCAGGAAGGACACTTGCTTTGATTTCTGGAGCATTCAAGATTTGGCGAAGTTGCATTTGAGCACGTGATGAACCGAGTGTACCGTAAGAAGCACCTGTAATCATAATTGGTTTGTTCAAGAGTGGGTAAATACCGTATGACAACCAAGCAAGAGCGCTCATCAAAACAGCTGGGATAGAGTGGTCGTACTCAGGAGTACCGATAATAACGCCATCTGCCTCTTCGATTTTAGCAGCAATTTCCAGAATTTCAGCAGGTACTTGCTTGTCAGCTGGCTTGTTAAAGACAGGGATATCCTTGATTTCAACAAGTTCAATTTCAGCTTTTTCAGCAAAGTGTTTTTGCATGTATTGAAGCAATTGACGGTTTGTAGAACGTTTTGAATTTGTTCCAACAATAGCAATAAGTTTTAACATGAGATTTCCTTTCTCTTTTTACATAATACGATTTTAAAACTCCATTGAAACAGTTGTCTCTATAGAGTTGGAATTCCTGAAGAACAGCTTAGGTGACCTTCCTTATCGATGAGGATAGCTTCGATGCCCTTCAAACTTTCGACTTGCCAAAGGATAGAAGCAGGCCTTTCTCCAAAGAGTCGAGTTGTCCAGATTTCGCCATCGACTGATTTATCAGAGATAATTGTCAGACTAGCGAGTTCTGTTTCAACAGGATATCCTGTTTGACTGTCAAAAATATGATGGTAATCTTTTCCATCAACAGTCAGGTGACGTTCATAAATGCCTGAAGTCACGACAGATTGATTGACAACAGGGATGGTCATTAAATGATTCCCCCTTGGATTGGCTGGGTCTTGAATCCCGATTTGCCAAGGTTTATCCCCTCTTGCCTGATTTTTTCCAATGGTCAGGATATTCCCCCCCAGATTGATCAAGGCAGAAGTCACACCCTCTTCTCTAAGAAATTGTGCAACCTTATCCGCACTATAACCCTTGGCTAAACAACCAAGATCGATCTTCATTCCTTTCTGTTTCAAGAACACAGTGGAAGCAGAAGAATCTAACTCGATATAGTAAGGATTGATTAAAGCTAGCACCGCTTCAATTTCTTGAGGTTGGGCCACTTTGGCATCTGAAAAACCGATGCGCCAAGTTTGAATCAAGGGACCAATACTGATGTTGAGATGGCTAGAGGGCGCTAGGCTATGCTCTAACCCAAGTGAAATCAGCTCAAACAGGTCTGGATGAACCGTGACGGGGGCTATTCCAGCTTGATGATTGATTTCCATCAACTCAGATTCCTGACTATTGGCATTGAAGCGGTATTCTAGCTCTCTGAGTAAATCAAAGGATTTGGAGCAAGATATCTGCTCGCTCATCCACTAATGAAATAGTGATAGTGGTTCCCATTAGGCGTTCAGAATGTGAACTAAGAGGCAAACTACCAACTCCTTTCTCTTGTGAAAAGAAGGCTGAAATATAGTAAATTTATGAAAAATGAACCCCTTACATTTTCTTTCCATGATACTAGCATACCATAAAGTCAGCGTTTTCACAAATAAAATTTGAAAACTTGTCAAGAAATATGCTCAAGAAATGAAGAAAAATTGCAAGAATCCGTGTTAAGATACAGATTATTTACATTTTTTTACAAAAAAATCGGGAAAATTAGCTAAACTCTTGTAAACGCTAACAGTAAATGGTATACTAGAAGGGTAAATTTAAAATTGAAGGTAGGAATTTTTTATGAGTAAAATCGTTGTAGTCGGTGCTAACCACGCTGGTACAGCATGTATCAATACCATGTTGGATAATTTTGGAAATGAGAACGAAATTGTTGTATTTGACCAAAACTCTAACATCTCTTTCCTAGGATGTGGAATGGCTCTTTGGATTGGGGAACAAATTGACGGTGCTGAAGGCTTGTTCTATTCTGATAAAGAAAAATTGGAAGCTAAAGGTGCTAAGGTTTATATGAATTCACCAGTTCTTTCAATCGACTATGATAACAAAGTAGTTACAGCGGAAGTTGAAGGAAAAGAGCACAAAGAATCATACGAAAAATTGATTTTCGCTACAGGTTCTACACCAATCTTGCCACCAATCGAAGGTGTTGAAATTGTTAAAGGAAACCGCGAATTTAAAGCAACTCTTGAAAACGTACAATTCGTGAAATTGTACCAAAATGCTGAAGAAGTTATCAATAAACTTGCTGATAAGAGCCAACACCTTGACCGTATCGCCGTTGTTGGTGGTGGTTACATCGGTGTTGAACTTGCTGAAGCCTTTGAACGTCTTGGAAAAGAAGTTGTCCTTGTTGATATCGTTGATACTGTCTTGAACGGTTACTATGACAAAGACTTCACACAAATGATGGCCAAGAACTTGGAAGACCACAACATCCGCTTGGCTCTTGGTCAAACTGTTAAAGCAATCGAAGGTAACGGTAAAGTTGAACGCTTGATTACTGATAAAGAAACTTTCGATGTGGACATGGTTATCCTTGCAGTTGGTTTCCGTCCAAACACAGCCCTTGCTGACGGTAAGATTGAACTCTTCCGTAACGGTGCCTTTCTTGTAGATAAGAAACAAGAAACTTCAATTCCAGGTGTATTTGCAGTTGGTGACTGTGCGACTGTCTATGATAATGCTCGTAAAGACACTAGCTACATTGCCCTTGCTTCAAATGCTGTTCGTACTGGTATCGTTGGTGCCTACAATGCTTGTGGTCATGAATTGGAAGGAATCGGTGTGCAAGGATCAAACGGTATCTCAATCTATGGTCTTCACATGGTTTCAACTGGTTTGACTCTTGAAAAAGCGAAAGCTGCAGGTTACAATGCGACTGAAACAGGCTTTAACGATCTTCAAAAACCAGAATTCATGAAACATGATAACCATGAAGTAGCAATTAAGATTGTCTTTGACAAAGATAGCCGTGAAATTCTTGGTGCGCAAATGGTCTCACACGATTCTGCAATCAGCATGGGAATCCACATGTTCTCACTTGCTATCCAAGAGCATGTGACAATTGATAAATTGGCATTGACAGATCTATTCTTCTTGCCACACTTCAACAAACCATACAACTACATCACAATGGCTGCCCTTACAGCTGAAATAATATTTGATGAACTATTTGGCCTTAAGTTAAGGTCAGATAGTTTTTTTAGTCAATGTGTACCCATACAATTATCCATTTTTTATCTTGTGATTCCTTCTAATCTAACTTAAAATGAAATAGTAGCTACCAATACAAATGATGAGGATAAAGAAATGACTGAAAATCGTTATGAATTAAATAAAAACTTGGCACAGATGCTCAAGGGCGGTGTAATCATGGACGTTCAGAACCCTGAACAGGCCCGTATTGCAGAGGCTGCTGGTGCGGCAGCTGTGATGGCCTTGGAACGGATTCCAGCTGATATTCGTGCAGCTGGTGGCGTTTCCCGCATGAGTGATCCAAAGATGATTAAGGAAATCCAAGAAGCGGTTAGTATTCCAGTAATGGCTAAGGTCAGAATCGGGCATTTTGTGGAAGCTCAGATTTTAGAGGCTATTGAAATTGACTATATCGACGAGAGTGAAGTTCTATCTCCAGCTGACGACCGTTTCCATGTGGACAAGAAAGAATTCCAAGTTCCTTTTGTCTGTGGGGCTAAGGATTTGGGAGAAGCCTTGCGTCGTATCGCTGAAGGTGCTTCTATGATTCGTACCAAAGGAGAACCGGGTACAGGGGATATCGTCCAAGCTGTTCGTCATATGCGTATGATGAATCAGGAAATTCGCCGCATTCAAAACCTACGTGAGGACGAGCTTTATGTTGCTGCCAAGGAATTGCAAGTCCCTGTAGAATTGGTTCAATATGTCCATGAACATGGGAAATTGCCAGTTGTAAACTTCGCAGCTGGAGGCGTTGCAACGCCAGCAGATGCTGCACTGATGATGCAATTAGGGGCAGAGGGTGTCTTTGTCGGTTCAGGTATTTTCAAGTCAGGAGATCCTGTTAAACGAGCGAGCGCCATTGTTAAGGCTGTGACTAACTTCCGTAATCCTCAAATCCTAGCTCAAATCTCTGAAGATTTAGGAGAAGCCATGGTTGGTATCAATGAAAATGAAATCCAAATTCTCATGGCTGAGCGAGGAAAATAGATGAAAATCGGAATATTGGCCTTGCAAGGTGCCTTTGCAGAGCATGCAAAAGTACTAGAGCGATTAGGTGTCGAGAGTGTTGAAATCAGAAATTTAGAGGATTTTCAGCAAGATCAGACTGACTTGTCGGGTTTGATTTTGCCTGGTGGTGAGTCTACAACTATGGGCAAGCTCTTACGTGAGCAGGACATGCTGATTCCCATTCGAGAAATCATTCTATCTGGATTACCAGTGTTTGGGACCTGTGCGGGTTTAATTTTGCTGGCTAAGGAAATCGCTTCTCAAGAAGAAAGTCATCTAGGAACTATGGATATGGTGGTCGAGCGAAATGCCTATGGACGCCAATTAGGAAGTTTCTATACGGAAGCAGAATGTAAGGGAGTTGGTCAGATTCCAATGACCTTTATCCGTGGTCCAATTATCAGCAGTGTTGGAGAAGATGTAGAAATTCTAGCAACAGTTGATAATCAAATCGTTGCAGCCCAAGAAAAAAATATGTTGGTAACTTCTTTTCATCCAGAATTGACTGATGATGTGCGCTTGCACCAGTACTTTATCGAAATGTGTAAAGAAAAAAGATAGTAAAAAAGCGCAAAAAATCACTTCCTGTGCTATACTGTAATTGAAATTTTTTTAGTTTGGGCGTTAGAACTGTTTCCTCAGTCCTAGCGTCTTTTCTTTTTGATAAGTATGCTTGATGGAGAGTAGTTTGTAAATGATTCTGAGAATCTTATGAGCATAAGAAATGACGGCTTTCATCTTGCTTACTCTTTGGGAAATTCGATTGTAAAAAGAAGAAAAAGCTGGATCCTTGGAATGTGCTGCAATTAATCCCGACATGGTCAAAGCCTGTTTTATTTAGCGATTTCCTTGCGTGATGTGTGAGGATTTTTTAATGCCAGCACTATAGGCTAAACATCTTTTTCTGTCATGAGTTAGCAGCCTCTGCCTGCTTAGAGTTTTACATATGCTCCTATTTTCGTTATAGCTAACTTTAATTCTCATTTATTAAGTATACCTAAGTTTTATGTTTAAATTTTGTATAGAAAAGCTGTACCTCTTAATAAAGCTATGTTTATGCTTTCAATTAACCCTCGTTTATGATACTATTATGGTAATAGAAAGAATTCTTAGTTCGCTAAAGACCTTTATTCGAGATTCAGAGGAAATAGAAATTTTTATCCATTAAAAAAATACGTTTCATAAATTACTTACTTGATATTAATAGAATTCCAATATTGTATAATTAAATCAAAGATGACACTGGAATCAGGAGGATTTATTATGGTTAATAATGTAGCTGTTAAAGTCTTAAACCTTTCAAAGAATTTTTGTTAGGGCAAGACAAAACTGTCTCTATTTTGAAAGATGTTTCTTTATCTGTCAATTATGGGGAATTTGTATCAATACTTGGTGTCAGTGGTTCTGGCAAGTCTACTTTGCTAAGTTGCTTATCAAGTTTATCTGAACCAACAAGTGGCGAAGTTATTATCAATGGTGTAAATCCATATACTTTAAAAGAAGGGAATCTTGCTAAATTTAGAAGGCAAGATATTGCAATAATTTTTCAAAACTATAATCTGGTACCCGCTCTACCTGTACTAGAAAATGTTACACTTCCTCTGAGACTCTCAGGAAAGAGTGTTGATAGCAATAAAGTAAGAAAAATGTTGGATAGTTTGAATTTTAAAGCAGAACTATCATCATTAGTTGCTACCTTATCAGGTGGAGAACAGCAAAAAGTGGCTATTACTCGTGCAATAATAGCTGATAGTAAAATTATTTTTGCTGATGAGCCAACAGGAGCTCTGGACAGCGTTTCAAGAAAACTTATTTTTGAAACACTTCGTAATTTAGCGAGTCAAGGAAAATGTGTTTTTATGGTCACTCATGATATTGAGTTGGCTTCAAAAACTGACAGAGCACTCATTTTAAAAGACGGAAAAATATCTCGACAAATTATTAAACCTTCAGCTGATGAGCTCTACCAAGCACTTGAAAGTAGTAAAGATTAATTTGAGGAGGATTTATTATGCTAAAATTAATCATTTACCAATTTCAGTATTCAAAAAGACAATGGTTAGGAACAATACCATTACTATTTGTATCTAGCTTGATTGTTGGAACATCTTTATTTGGTATTGCTAGTTCAATAAAGACTGCTAATATTAACGCTTCACAACTTTTTTTCAAATGCTAATAATTTTTTTGGCGGGACTACTCTATTTTTTTCCTTATTTCAAATAATATTAGATTACTAATAGATATCTTTAAAAAGGATTACCAATTATGGGCTATCTTAGGCGCAAGCAGAACTCAGCTATCTTTATTAGTATCTGGACAGTTTTATTTAATGGCAGTGATTGTTAGTAGTATTGGTACAATACTTTCATTTATCATGGCAGATAGTTACTACAAATTTTTACAAAATTTATTAGGAAGAGATGAGTTACCTGATTTAGTTATTACAGCCAACATTCAATCAGTTTTATTGAGTGTTTTTATAGTCCCAACAATTGTCGGGATAGGGGCTTACTTTTATTCAAGTCGAATGCTTAAAATATCATCAATATTAAAACCAAAAAAGAAAAAAAGAAAAGTTACAGTAGCTGGATTTGTTAACATCTCTGTTCGTTTATTCCTATGGTTACTATGTATAGGTTCTATTGTTTCAGCAGGTTTTATCAGAAACAAAGAAATAATTGAAAAAAACAGTCAAAGCATAATATTATTTTTTTATTAATTATTCACATCCT
>BNJS01003294.1_pt1 | contig 16393 bp, 21 predicted proteins | sample 8540461 | NCBI WGS metagenome assembly BNJS01 (sample SAMD00202454, study PRJDB9452) | human saliva metagenome | isolation source: human saliva | place: Japan
GCACATTTTGTGTCACGGCCCACAAATCCAACCATCTGATTTATACCTCTATTTGATTTACACAATAAACATTGTTTTATCTCCTGAAAATCATCATTCAAAACCTCAAACTATTTCTCATCTGCACCTGCTATTTTTTCAAGTCCACGATACAATTCATTTTCAATACACGTTATTTTTTATCACGAAAATACCTCCGAATAACCAACGTTTCAAAAGTTTTGAATCTACTTTTAGGATTTTTTTTACAACAGCTGTTTTACACTCCTTGGGCTCACCAGTTTCTTCATCAACACTGCAATAAGATATATATTTTATTATCATTTAAAAATTGACTGGTAATTTGGTCTGTTAATGTCTTGTAACTTTAAATCCAGCTGAACTTATCATTTAATTTTTCTTCCTGTGTAATAAATATTTTTCTTGTCATATTGAAAACCATTTTCTCCAATAATAAAACTATCTTATTCATCCCAGTCGGGTATCAACATTATGTCCTGCATAATAAATGTTATTTTATCTTTGAATATCTAGCATCCTTTCCACTCAAAGTATCTTATCAGCATTTTATTGCCTTGAATATCCATGCTTTCATCTGATGTCATTTTACATATATTTTCACTCATCCTTTCCATAAAGAATGTACTTATCATCTGAAACTTTTATTGGTTCAAATTTCAGGATTTTTATATTTTGCTTTTTCCTCCTGAATACATTCTATCTACGACCAACTACTATCTGTAAACTTTGTAATCTTTCCTACGATTTTCCCAGATTTTAATACTCAAAGTAATAATAGCGGTATTTCATTCCCGGCACGAGCCTTATAAATTCTTCTAAAAGTTTGAGGATCTGCACTTTATACGTTCATTGTCGCATACACATTCTTATCATCCTTGAACATTCCATCCGATTATTTTAAATGTTTTGATTTGCACCTTTACCTGAATAGAACGTATTTGTCTTTGTATAATTATCCCCAGAACTGCAATGTTCATCCAGATCAGCCTGTCTAAGACGATTAATTAAAACTATCTAAACTTAATGTTTTGACTGGTTCCAGCCTGACTTAACCATCCACACTGGTCTGCAACACATTCCATCTCATCAATACTGAGGCAGCACTTCAAAGCCACGGTCCACATCTTCCAAACACGATTTCTGAAATGATTTTCCATCCCTATTTATCATTCATTTTAAATGTCTCAAATCATTTTCAACTTTAAATTTAATCATCTTCGATCAGATTTAAGAACCAATATCCTTTTCATATTCTACATTCCAATTAATACCCAGCAATACTAAAAATTTACTTTTCATAAAAAATCTCTCCAAATCTCTTTTTAACACTGGTCTAACAGACCGACATTTGATAACTTAATTTTTTATTTCACGAAAGGCAAAACCCTTGCTTCAGAACATTGCCGACAACGTTACAACAAGTCTAATAAATGCTTAAAATATTTAAAACCTTTCAAATTAATGGCACGAAAGAATTTTAGCAGGATAATTATGATTTTCTAAATTTTTTAAAGCAATACTAAAATACAACAAAATAATTTCATCCTTTATTCACAATTATTTTAAGTCTTTATTCTATCTTAACTACCCCCCATCCGTATTAAAAATTATAACAAAACTTCTGATCTCAACTTTACTCCTTATTTTTAACACACTCTATTCCCATCTTTGAATATCCAACCAGTTCCCTGAACGTCAAACATCTACGCCTACCAAAATATCGGATATCTTCGTCTTCTGGTGTCCAATTTTCCAAATGGAATAACTAAAATAATAAACTTGCTTTATCTTTAAAATATCCACCGCGTTTATGAACACTTAAAGGAACTGCTATCAAAATTTAGCAGAGCAGTTTATATTTTTTTTCTTCATTTTTAGCTTTAAAAATAACATTATTTTTATTTTTAAAATTATAGCATTTTCATCTAAAATTTCAACGACCAGATTTACAAGCCCACCGCCCCATTATAATAACACCCTGTTATCTTTCCAAAGTCTGATTCCAAACTTACAAACGCACAATAGTTAAGCCCAGTTTTTTCAATTCTTTTGCTAAAATCTGCATCATAATATTGGTATTTTTATTCTGGTATCAGTTTTATTTGATTATCAGCCCGAGACCACTTTGATGGTAATCAACGAGTTTAATCACCGCTGGTCTGCCAGCAGGTTAACCGAATTTATTGTCAGTCAGGAAATAGAAAGATCATTTTTATTATTTAAATCTATAATTCTAAACTATTACTAGAATTTATTCCATTTATCTCCCCATAAAACATACACTATTTTTATCGTAAGAGAAATCGTCTCATTTTCTGAATAACAAAACTATCTTTGTCAGCACCTTCCAACTTTACAACATTATCGTACAGCATTGTTTTTATCTTTTGTATACATATATTTTTCATTACTCAAAAGAATTTACACTGCATTTTTATTATTTTACTTGAATAAGTTTCATCAAATTTGAATTGTACAGACGATCTTCCAGCAACCGGTGTTATATGACGACGCAAATTATCAAAGTTCTGACTTTTATTCAATTTTTTTCCTTCTGTAATTTATTTTACCACGTCAACGAACAGAATATAAAATTTTGAGTTTTATTGTCAATTTTATCATCTTACTCCCGATAATAAAGATTTTTTATTTTATCCTTTGAATACGTTGTTTTAGGGAAGTTTTAAAAGTTTTTAATCTGCCTCTTTATTTTGCGCCCTAATAAAGACACTTATTTACCCTTGAATAAGACCTGAACAAGACCACTAGGCCTCTAAAATAACCTAAAGATCTTTTAGACCGCCCCTTTATTTTTTCACACCAAGAAAGTTAAACATTATTTATCTTCCATAAGCTACGTTTCCCCTATACTCAAAAGTGAAAGCTAACGACATTTTCCCACTTTGTCCAAAATTCAAAATACATTTTAATGTCCTTCAAATAAACCTGATCTATTTTATCGTAATGATCGCATCCTTATTTTATTTACCTGTACATTTATTCCTTGTCTTTGCGTAATAACTGTATTTATTATCGAAATAAATTTTATCAATGATATCGGTGTTCCAAAAGCATAATAACATTATACTGTCTGAATAACTTTCATCAATTGTCAAAACTGTTCCAAATCCTGAATACATTCTGAATTTCAAAAAAACTTCCAATATATAGTTTACCATTATTTTAAAATACAAAAGTTTATCCTTATTTAGAAGTTTGAAACTTTCGATTTATCTCCATTTTTTTCACCGCACGGTGACGGATCTTCCCATTGACTTCCCACCACCTAGTGTCTTAACATCATATCTTTCTAGCTTTTGTCAATACAAAAATATTTTTACTTATCTTCTATAACATTACGACTACCAAATGTCTGAATCAGGTCTTCTGCCTTTTCTTTCATCATCAAGATTTTATCCATATAGTAAATAGCATCATCTTTTATACCTGTTATCCTAACTGCACAAAGAAAGACAAGCACAATTGAAAACCGACACAACTCCAGAATAAAAATTTTACTTATTTAATTCTAACTGGCACTTTTCCCCACCCAAAATATGATAATGAATATGTAAAACTTCCTCGGTCCGCCATTTTCCATGGTTATAACCTGAACATCTTTATCTATCCTTGTAAATTTTGCCATTTTGCCATAGCTCAATCAGGCCGCGCAGGGCACTGTTGCTGCATCCAACTTTACTTTGACCATACACGGAACTTTCGCTGTACGAGATTATGAAGCAAAACTCATCATCTTCACACAATATTTGCAGGTATTTATCTATTATTTTTAAAACTGTTGATATAAAATCACATTTTTCTTATTATTTTTACCAGCAAGGAATTTAATCTTGCCATTTTAAAGAACCGCCCGTTGGCGAACCGCCTCCGCACCAGCCCAAAGACATCAACAGAACCGAAACGCAGAAATGAACCATTGATTGAACTGAGTTCGAATAACCACCGAAGATTTTGACCAACAACGGCACTGCACCACAAAGAACGGCCTGCCAGGCATCCAAAGAACAATGCATCTGAGCAATTTTGACAGAAGCCTTTCTGTCGTTCACAGGAGAACAGAATGGGTCTATCAACACAATGCCATCGGTTTCACCTGCTGATAAACCAATACCAGTCAATGGCATTCAGATGACGCATAATTTACCACCAACAGGACTGATTTGTATTTTCAACCCAGAATGATCCACTGACCACCTCACCCAAACACAACCGCTGAAGAACAGAATCCAGAACCACGATGATATTCCACCCACAGGTATGAGTCATAGGCCGCTAGCCCTGAAACTGTTAACATTGAGGAAGGAAGGCGATGTGGTAACTTGATGACAATTGGTGACCAGGAAATGCTGGAACAATTATTAGAAACGATGATTGCCAGAATTTCAAACGACCTTGACAAAGGATCTGTAGATGTTTACAATCCTAAAACAGTACGTGCTGCTAAATGAGGAATTTTTAAATTAAATATAATTTACGAACACCTGAGTATTACCGTAAAATTTAAATGATAAAAACATTGAAAATAGCGAGGCTTTGTTACGCGAAGATCTGATTTTATGAAAAATTGAATTACGTGGAAACAATGCGTTTATTTTGGAAGCGAAGGTGGCGGAGTGTTCAATATTTGATAGTACCCAGATATAAAGGTACCATTCCAATGGGAACATTGAGTCGTTGAATGTGGGCAACAGGGATATTTTTGTATAAAATGAGAAATTGGAAAATTCAGAATAGGAATGGCGTTTGATAATAAAAATTAACAAAATCAAAATATAGCTCGTTGTCTGTTTAAAATGATTTTAGAAAATGAAGATTGAGAGAAAAACAGTTACTGTTTGTATTGATTTTAAAGAATTGTCATCAGCGAAAGATGGACATCCAGATTATGAATTTAATATTGATGGAAAGTTTTGCTGAAGATGGTGGTTTCTGGGGTTTATAATTATTGGAAGATGGCAGTATTGACGAACTGATCTGCCTGATAGAACCAGAACCACATCCAGCAACGCCATCCAGAGAAAGGCATGGAACCCACAATTACAGATCAGCAAAAGATGGACACAGAGAACCAAGAAATAAATAAAATATCAAGAAGAAGGTCACAGTTATTTGACCAGGTAACAAAATTTGACAGGGCAGTAAAAGGCATAGTGCAGAAATGAATGAACGACAACAGCACAACCTGAAGGTTCATTGAATTGAATCAAACCAAGGAAGACCATCCTGACCAAAAGAACCATACAAGAGGAAGGACCCTGTCCAGATCAGGAACCCCAATAATTAGACCGCGAACCCGAAGATTGTATGTGGATTTACCTGAAGGAATATAACAATTTCTTCAATAGATTGAATTTTGAAAAATATAAAAAATGTTGATTAAAATTGCCATAGGTGGGAAACACATACGGGTTGTAGAAGTTAATATTGTTTACTCAGGCTTTCAAATGTTTGAAATGTTACGTTCAATAACTGGATTTTATAAACATTTTTCAAAAATAATATTGATATGATAATGCCTGATGATTATGATAGTAAAAAAATAACATATACGAAAACGATTATGGAACATTTTCTTAATCAGTAACTCTTCATAACAAGAGGAGATTTGAAGAAGCAAAAAGACGTACCGCACATTTGGAAAAGCCCAATGAAAAGATGTTATTATAAATATGAACTGCATTATGAATTTTAAGGCTTCGGCAGATAAAAAACATTGATGAAATGAAAAGCGATGGATGGATATGGCGCGAAGAGACCAAACGACAGAACAAAACAGAAACATCGAAAACTACCATCCACAAAAAAGAAAATACAACACCCAAGAACCCAGGAACAGGTACACAAGAACTGGAAGACAAAAAACCAACTGACCCAAGAAACAACAGCACAAAGATAAGAGTTAGAACAACTGATCCCACAGATCCGTGAATTAACAAACGGGAAATGAACCGTTCACCCAGAAGTCTCAGGCACCAAAGGACAACTGGCAACAACTGACCCAGATGAAAATCTAGAAAAGAATGACCAAGAAACAGATTGCACCGATACTAAAAAGGAATGAACAGAAGGAACTGAACAGATGTCTGGGCACCAAAAATTGATGAAGAGATCGAATAAATTTATAATGATACAAAGGAACGTGTGACTTTGCAATCCGAAAAAGAAGAAATCTTTGTGATACTCTCAAAATGAAAGTAATGGAAACATTGAAATATGTGATTCTTGTAAAAATTATATTAAATTAGGAAGAGATATTTCTAAAAATCCACCTATCTAAAAAGAACATATGGAAAATTGTGAAGAAAATAGTAGTAAAATTGCACCCAAAAATATCCGAAAGGATTCGAGAAATAGTTTTAGAAATTTTGAGACAGTTGAGGAAGTAGAAAAAGAAAGTGACAAAATTTTTATAGATTTTATTCGATAAAATGATGATTACTTTGGAAAAGGAAATTCAAGAAATATTAAAATTGAAATATATATATAAAATCAACAAAATGAAGAAAAAGAAAATAATCTTGTTGAATTTACGGAATTAGTTAAAAGTGTAAAGGAATTGAAAGACTTGTTGCAGCTAAGAGCGGATATTGATAATTTGGGAACTTTATTTCAAACAGGTTTTGAAGATAGAGGATTTGTTAATATAGATGGAGAAAAAGAACCGTATAAATGGTGATTCTCAAAACAGTAGTTTTGTCAAGATATTTGTCTGATTTTTTGAAAGAGGATAAATTTGATATTGGAAAGATTTAACTGATGAAAAGAATGAATTGTTTAAAAGAATACGTGTAATATAATAACAGAAAGAACAAAAGAAAAACAGGAGGGAAGAAATATTGTGCTAGTATATCTGGTGAGATGATGTTTTGCAATTGGGACTTTGGAGAATGATATTATTGAATTCTTCTGTTGATTTTAAGAACGGCATTTAAAAGAATTTTCGGCGATAGAGTTACATTGTCGGCAGGAATAGGATTTTTGATGAAAATTATCCAATATTTCAAAATGGCACAAAAACAGAGAATTAGAGAAAACTTGCAAAATCATATAATGATGAAAATTGCAAAACTACAAAAGATGCTATTGCATTATTTGAGTGGAAAAACGAAATTAAACCATGTTTATAAATGGGACGATTTTATAGAAAAGGTTTTAAAAATGAAAAATATAAATATTTTAAAAATTCTAGGATTAGTTTGAAGGAAAATGAAGAAACAGAAAAGTGTTTGTAGGAGTCAAAAATGGTATAGTCTTATGAATCTTATAAGAAGCTCAGTTTGAAGAAAAAGAAAGATGAAAAACATAGAATTGATATTGCTCGATTTGCTTACATAATTGCAAGAATAAAAATATGATAAACAAAATGAAGACAGCAGCAAAAATTATTTAGATTTGAAAAACAGCTGTTTGAATGGATAAAAATGAAGAAGATGCAAAACAATTATTGATGGCAATAAATATATTGATTTATGAATATAGAGAAAGCAAATAATTTTAGAAAATAAGAATTAAAATTAAATATTATAAAATGGAAATTTATTACAAATTTAGAAAGGAATTTGTTATGGAAAACAAAACAGTGGAAAAATTAGTAGAAGAAAAATAAAAATAATATGGTTACAACAACTGCAGTTAAGACAACTTTTGTCAAATTCAGTAATAGTAAAAATAAAATATCTTCAAATGTACTAAAGAAAGAAGACAATTATCAGATAAATTATTGAAACGATGTAAAATATCTTTAATAAAGCATACATATCAATGTGGTAGAGAATTTAAAGTAAAAAGAATTTGATAAAAATTTGAAATTTCGGAAAAATTGAAAAACATAAAACAAAAAGAAGATTTTGATATATTTTTATCGTTATTTAGAAGAAATAGTAGTATAGTGAAATATTATATTGATAAACTAAAACTAAAAATAGGAGTGAAAAATAATTATGAATACATTAAAAGGAAAATTTATTATAACAGGGAAAAATAAAAGTTTTTAACAGGACTTCATAGGAACATCTGGAGATTTTTCAGGATAGGGATGGTAGATACATTGTAATTAGAGATACTGTTACGAATAAACCGATAATACCAGGGTCTTCGTTAAAAGGAAAAATGAGATATTTACTTTTCAAGAGCTAAACTATAATGATAATTCTACATTAACAATGCCAAATATAAAAGGAAAGTGATGACATTAAAAGATTATTTGGAGCTTCGTGAAAAACCATGTAGTTTTGTCAAGATTGCACTTCATGATATGTTGCTTAGAGAAAAAGATTGTGATAGATGTTGAGTTTGATTTTGCTGTATACAGAAATAAAATATGAAAATACAATAGATAGGGGAAATCTGGTATGCAAATCCAAGACAGCAAGAAAGAGTGTACCCAGCAGGTTCGGAATTTGATTTAGATTAATTTATATATTAGCACAGAGAAATATGGAAGAAGACGTGATTTTGAAAATATACTTTTGATGTTTGAAATTACTTGAAGATGATTATTTAGGAGGACATGGAACTAGGGGATATGGTCGTTAAATGGAGGATTTAAAATTGATAGAAAAAGTCATATAAAGAAAATGAAAATAATATAGAAGATTTGAAAATTAGAAATTGAAAATATTGAAAATTATAGTGAAATATTTGAAAGCAGGAGAGAATAATGACTTTATTTATTGTATAAATTAAAATTTCCAAAATGGAATCATGTTGGTGCAAAACAGTTCTTTAGAATTGACAAGCACAACTGTAAGTTCAGATGTTTTTATTCTGCTTTTTATGCTGAATATATTAGAATATTTGGCGAAATGATAGAGAATTATTTCAACCAACAGAAAATGATGAATTTAAAAGCATCGATTTGTTGCCTTTAGAGAAAAAGAAAACGGGAAAACATATGTTCCAAAGCCATTTGTGAATGATATTGAAAGAAAAACAAAATAATGATGAAAATGAGCGTTGTAGATAGAAAAAGGTAAAAATTAAGTTATATTCCTGCAAATAGATTAAAATGAATATTTTGAATTTTCTGAAAACAGGAAAAATTTTTCCTGAAATAGATGATGATTTTTGAGAAAAGGAATTGCATACTAAAAATAAGGTTTCGAGAATTAGAAGATATAGAACCTTTATAATGTTGAAGTTTTTAGATTTAATGAAAGATACAGGACTTTATTTTGATCAGCAATTACCAGAGAAAATGGCAAGAAAATTTGAAAATGTATTGGAAAGTCTGTCGCTTGACAGGAATAGGTGGGGAAAAGAGTGCTGGATATGGACAATCTGAGTATACAGACGATGCTATGACATTTGATGGAGAATATTTTTGATATAATTGAGTCGGAGGATGATAGATTTATAAATCGAATCTTTCTATATGGCAAAAGAGAGAAATATTTACTGTTGTCGCATATGCACAAAAAGATGACTGGAAAAATATAGAAACGCTATCAATTACATAAAAGAAGTGGATTCTGTAAACAGTCCTAAGTACAGTGAAAATCCACAAAAGAAAGAGCAAGTTTATAGTGATTTTCTAGGAGCAGTATTGAATTTTTAAACCAGCAGGAAGATTAGTAGATTTGAAATTGCATGGAAATCAGTAGTATCTAGCAGACGGGAAAAGCTCGATAGTTATAGGAGTGACTTATGCGAAAGATAGTTAGACATAAAGAGATGAAGTTTTTTGACGCCTGTGCATATGTGGTGCTGATTATAAGTCAAAATTGAATAAGACTGAATATATGTAACCCTAATACAAATGATTTAATAATAATAGATAATAATAAATTTGTTAATTTTTGGTAGAGAAAAATTATAGACAAGTATTTGATGAAATTAGAAAAATAATAAATTGAACTTTATTTTATTTTTTAAAAACAGTGATCTTTATAAAAATAAAGATAGAAATAAAATTTTTATGAGGATTTAAGAGGTTTACTAAAAGTTACAAAAATTTGGATATAGAATTAAAAATTAAAAGAAAATGAGATTTGAATAATATAACTTTATTAAATAAAAATGTGAAAGATGAAGTTTATATCTGGAAGTTCAATAAAAGGAGCTTGGTAAATCTTTGTTGGTTAGTTATATTATAAATAATCTGAGATGAATTTGTTAATGAAATAAAAACAGATAGAAAATGAAGTTGAGAATTTTGATAAAAAGAGAAATGAATTTGTTAGTAAAGAAAATATTACAGAAAAAGAAATTGAAATTTTCGATAAAAATTCTAAATTTTTCAAGGAAAGTAAAAAATATAATAAATAAAATACAGAGAAAATATTATATGAAAATTGCTCAAATATTAAAAATCGGAATATCAGTATCTAGATAGTTATGAAAATAAAAAGGATATAGATGTTAATTTTTATCAAGATATTGATGAAAAATAAAAGATAAAAAAGAAAGTTATTTGCCAGTAGTTAGGGAATATATAGAACCCAAAAATATATTTGAATTTGATATTACTTTAGATTTTGAACTACTTTCAAGAACAAGACTTAAAAATAAAATGATTTTTGATGATTTAATAAATGCTCTTGAAGAATCTACGGATTATCTGATAGAAAAATACTAGAATTACCAGATGAATGTACATGTCAAAACTTAATATTGGGAGCAAATACAGGATTTCATCAAAAACGATTGTTCATGCATTGTTTAGAAGATAAAAGTGAAAGAACTCTGCTGTTAAAATATTATTGCATAAGGTGGAACAAATGCTATAAGATTACACTTTGAAACTGATAAAGATTCTCCAAGAGTAATAAATAGAATTAGGAAAAATGGAAAACTTGAATTAGCAGGATTAGTTGAAATTAGGAAAAATATCAGAAAAGGAAGTGGAAAAATAAGATGCTTGCATAGAAATGGAAATTGAAAGGGAATGGGTTAGATGTGAATATGAGTTCGCTTTTTCATGGATATTTGATGAATAGTATCGATTCTGCTTATGCGGATTATTTGCATTATAATGAAAACGCATCCTTATACTTCCTGTGTTTATAAAGATATGGAAAGCGGAAAATATTTTGGAGAATAACGACCTTAATCAAAAATGCTTATGAGATGTTAATAAAATACTTTTAGAGAATGAGTATATTTATTTGGAAAAAGGAATTGAAGTATTTATAAAATCGGTTTCTATGAAAAACATCTTTGATGAGCTGTTTTTAATGACGAGAAAAAGTAAAATATATTTTTAACTCTGACAACTCATAAATCAAATGGAGTATTACAAATATTTCCGAATATCTCGACATTACTTCTAGGAGTAATAAATAAAATAAATCAACATTCGGATACAATTGTTGGAAGATGAAAAATGTGATAAATGAACTTTTGGAAAAAGTGTATATTGATGAATATTATTTAAGAACGAGGTATTTCTTTTTGGAAAATATAAGAGTTAGAGGATTTATTGAAATTTAAAGATAAAAATAAAAAGGTAAAAAGATGAGATGCTTTATCAACTTTTGAATTTTGCTACAAGTTTCTGAATATACAGGACTTGGAGTAAAAAACAGCATTGGGAATGGAGGAATAAAAATTGGATAATAAGAAAATTGATGAAAAATAAAGAAAGAGTACTTTTAACATTTTCGGGAAATACTGATCCGACAAGAGGTAATTATGATGACTTATGTTACATATTTGCCGTTATTTGCAGACCTGAAAAATATATCTAGTTTTTAACTTCGAAATGCAAAAAGAAATGAGAATAGAATTTATGAAAAAGCTATAAAAGAAAGTTTGGAAGATTATAATCCAATATTTGAATATATTAATACTGATATTGATGATGCACATTTGTTTGATATATATTTTAATAAAATAAATGAAACATTTAATAAAAATAAAACTAGAAACATCCAAATGCGGAAGTTTTGGTAAATGTAAACGTCGGGAACTGCTCAAATGATAAGTAATTTGGTAATGTATATTGTTGATGCTGTAAATATAAGTATTGTTCCTATACAAGTGGCAACTCCTGAAGGAAGAGGAAATACTTCAAAAGTTGTAAACAATAGCTATGAAGTAAACGATGAGAAAGAAAATAATTTTGATAATATAGAAGAATTTAGAACTAATCGAATATTATTTCCTGATTTGAGACAATATTCAAGACTTTTTGAAGTAAAAATCAAATAAAAGAATTGTTAAAAATATGAATATTCAACATGTTTAGAACTGTTAAAAGGGATATTTTTCAAGAAAATAGTAAATTAAACGGACTTCTTAATTTTTGCAAATGATAGACGACATTTAAAAAGGATTGAAATCAAATGGAAAATTAAAAAAAGTTTGAATGATAAAAATTTGATAAATTTTATTATTATAATAAAAATGAAACAGTTGAAAATAAAGTAAAAGAGTGGTACAAAAATTGTGGATTATTTTGCACTCTAATATTAAGCAAAAATCTGTGATATAGCAGGATATACAATAATGCTTGAACCTTTGATTGTAAATATTTATTTGTCTATTTTTAAGAGATATTTTTAGAAAAAGATTATCAGATTTATTTTCAGAAAAAGAACAGTGGAAGAATTTAGCTATAAAACAGATATTTTAAAAATTAAAAATTATGCTGGATTAAAAGAGAAAAATTGAATATGAATTAGGAATTTTAGAATTGAAAAATTCAACATTTGTATCAGATAGTGTGTTAATTGCTACGATTAAATACTTTATTGAAAAATGAGTCTGAAACACTGGAAAAAGATGGACTTAGAATATTTCTCGAATTTTTAGTAAAACTTTGCATAAAATAAAAAGAAGTTAGAAATATGATTGCTCATTCATTAAAAACTATTAATAGAGATGATTTTTAACAGTGAAGCAAAAGTTGGAATAGATACTGTGAATAGCAAAAATAATTAATTTTTTTCAAAAATATTATACAGATTTTGGATATAAAGAGAATATGGTATATATTTATGATGAAATAAATAAAATAACAAATGAAATTTTGGAAACAGAAAAAAATAAATTATATCGAAAAACGAAAAATAGAAGATTTGTAAAAATTTAAATTACAAATTTTCTATTTGGTTAAAAAGTATTTTTTTAAAAAGAACATGAGGTAAATTAAAATGAGTAATGTGTATGTTTACGAACAAGGAGCAATGTTAAAATATAAAGAAAAATCGGTTGATTATTAATTATTCAGAAAATGATTTTTAAGTCGATACCAATTGAGAATATAGATAATATTGTGATTTTTTTGGTGCGATTCAAGTCAGTACAAAATGTGTTCAACAAATGCTAACAAAGGGAGTAAATTTAACAATTTTATCTAAAAAAACGGTTCTTATTTTGGAAGATTGGAATCTACAGGACATGTAAATATAAATAGACAGAGATTACAATTTAGAAAAAGTGATGATAAAAATTTTTTTCTTTGAATATAAGTAAGCGATTTATAAAAGGAAAATGGCAAATCAAAGAACAATACTTATGAGAGCAAATAAATTATTAAAAAGTCCAGAATTAACGAATATAGTTCTAAAAATGTCTGTTTATTCAAAAAAATATAGATAATGCTAAGTCTATTGAAGAATTAATGGGAATAGAAGGACATTTGGCAAAAATGTATTATAAAGGTGTTAGCAATGTAATTGACAAGGAATATTCATTTTCCCAAAGAACTAAAAAGACCTCCAAAAAGATCCATTTAACTCTGTTTTGAGTTTTGGATATACACTTCTTCATTATGAAATATTTACAATTGCTGAATCTAAAGGATTAAATCCCTATGCAGGATTTTTACATTCTGATAGACATAAACATCCTGCATTATGTTCTGATTTGATGGAAGAATGGAGACCAATGTTGGTAGATTCATTGGCAATTGCTCTTTTAAATAATAATAAAATAAAAAGAAAAATTTTGAATATAATAAAGAAAATGGTGGAGTGTATTTAGATAAAGAAGGATGTAAAAAAATTTATTGCTGAATTTGAAAAAGATTAAGACAGGAAGTCGGATATGTCAAAGAAGTGCCATATAAAAATGAGTTTTAGGCGAATAATAGAATACCAAATAATGCAATTAATAAAAAGCAATAGAAGAAGATAATCCAAATTTATATAGTTCGATATTAATAAGGTGATGGTAAAATGGATGAATGGGATTTTTTTAGATGAAGATTTTTGTCATGAATTTTTTGAAGATACCTTTACAGTTGTCGTAATTTATGATATTATAGACAATAAGAGAAGAGCTTTTCTTAAAAATCTTCTAAATTCTTATGGAAATAGAATCCAAAGGTCTGCTTTTGAGTGTCTATTGACTAGAGAAAAATGTGAAACACTTTTTAAAAGAGATAGAAAAATTTGCAGAAGAAGGAGATTTAATAAGAATTTATAGGCTCAATCAAAATGTAAAAAAGTAATTTATGGCGAATTAAATGAAATTGAAAACGAAGATTATTATTTTTAGTAATCGCCACGATACTTTTAAAAATGGGGGTTATAGTATATTTTTATTGTTAAGAAAGAGAAATATAAAGATTTTTAGAATTCTCACGAAAATGATAAAATAATATATGATAAAAATAAGGGGTTTATTGAGGGAGGATAAGAAGAAACGATGCTCTGAAAGGAGACGGAAACCTTCAATATCATACTTTGATAAGATTGAAATACTTTATAATAAGAAGAAACGATGCTCTGAAAGGAGACGGAAACATAATAGTTTTTATAAATTGTTTTTGAAAGAGGAAGTAAAAAAATATAAGAAGAAACGATGCTCTGAAAGGAGACGGAAACATTATGATATATTTTTTGTAATAAGTATTGTAAATAAAAAAAGGATTGATAAAATGATAAAAGAAAAGTTATTTGAATTAAGACAATTAAAAGAAAAATATTATATCTTGAAACAGATATAAATATACTCAAGCAAATAAATTCAAAACAAATGTTTGAATATGCAAAAATGGAGATGAAGCAATTGAAGCAACTTAAAACAGAATTTCAGCAAGTCCAACAGGAATTACACGACTTGCTGGACAAGGAGACGAAACAATGACAAAGATACAGTTAAAACGTGTATTTAATAAGATATATACGTACAATAACAAGTAAAAGAAATATGATAATCTTGAGCATATTGCTGAGGCTTTGAGGTACAATATATACACAGTCTTATAAAAAAATATAGATTATAATAAAAATATAATCTATTATTCCGAATTTTTAGTAAATGTGATAAAAACAATGATAAATACATTGTAAATAATATCACATATTTCACAAAAAAATAATCAAATTAAAGACTTATTCTAGTCTTTAAAAAATATAAAATAAAAAGGAGATAAACAACAATGGAAAATTACAAGCAAGAACTATACGACTACGAACTTCACGAAATAGGACAGTCAATGGAGTCTGTAGGGTATAGCAGTGGTTTTATTTGTTACGTTTCAAACCATTTTCAATTACTGTTTGAAAATGCTTACGTTGAAAAATACAACAGCACTAAAAGCAGTTAAAGTATTATAGTGCTGTAGGTTCTTTAACATATAGTGCAAAATCAATCAAAAATGGACTTGCTGGAACATTATAAAGATATTGATACATTTTTGAAGAATAACGAACAGTATAAAGAATATTGTTACTTATTTTTTTCACAGACGTTGAAAAATTTGAAGTGTTAATCATTGAGCAACTTTTTAATGATTATGCTTTAAAGTATGACTATACAGAAGAAGAATTAAAAGGACTTGATAAATATGTTTAAAAATTATATAAATAAAAATATAGAAAAATACTTAATAGAATTAAAAAAACAATAAAAAATGATACTCTGAGAGGAGACGAGAATATCAAAAATTGGTTTGCTATACTTCTATCATTTTTCATAATAAGAAGAAATGGTACTCTGAAAGGAGACGGAAACTTACTGTTGTCTTACATCTTTTAGAAATTGTTAAAACCCTCATAAGAAGAAAAGATACTCTGAAAGGAGACAGAAATTTTTTAAATTGGCTTAGTTTTATATTGTCATAAATTTATTACTTTGAAAGGGAATGGAATACAAAAATGTTTTTGATTAATTGTAAAGAAAAAGAGATGGGTTATATTTAGGATAAAAATTATTTTTAAGATTATAAAAATTAATCAAATAAAAGAACTATAAATATAACAATATAGTTCTTTTTATAATTTTAGAATCATTAAAGACTAAATCTCCAAAAATTCCTTCTCAAACTCCTCTTCCGTAAGCACCCTGAACCCCAATTTTTCAGCCTTTTCAGCTTACTTTCCAGCCTTTTTCCCCAGCAATCAGAAAATCCAGATTTTTGAAACTGCTGACAGATAATTTCCGCCTTTAGAAAGGATGAGTC